>Ga0214921_10002063_pt1 | contig 33243 bp, 31 predicted proteins | sample LL1505_MetaG_FD_177992 | JGI IMG/M metagenome (GOLD analysis project Ga0214921, IMG submission 177992) | Freshwater microbial communities from Lake Lanier, Atlanta, Georgia, United States - LL-1505 | ecosystem: Environmental > Aquatic > Freshwater > Lake | place: USA: Georgia | collected... | reverse complement strand
TTTATGAAATAACTCAGCATTTGTATATTCTTTATCATCTAATTTCAATCCATTATTTTTTAAATTTTGTTTAATCTCCTTTTTAGTATATTTTTCAGGATATTTTAAACATAACTCAAATAAATATGGATCTTCTTGTCTTAATGCACTAAGCACATTCAATATCCCATTAAAATCTCCATTTTTTGACATCTCCTGTCGTATGACTTTATCTGTATCTTCTTCTGTAATACACTCTTTATATTTTTTAACATCAACATGAACTGGTATTAATACTGTTGATAATTTATTTTGTTTTCTACATATACGTCCAATATTTTGAATAATCTCAACATATGATTGTTTAGGATCTACAAACACAACCATATTAGCTGTTTTAGTATCAACACCTTCACCAATTGTTTTACATGATGATAAGACACAAATTTTATTATCTGGGGTTGACTCAAATTTTTTTAATATTTCTTGTCTATCTTTAGTTTTTGCAGTTAACCCGATTAATTCAATATCTGATGTTTTATATTTTCCTTTGAGATGTGGGAATTCTTTAGTTAGGACTCGCTTGAAACATTTAATAAATTCATTTTTGTTAGAACTAGTTGAAAACTCATTAACATTAGTACGTGTTTCAGAACTTGTTTCTGATCTTGAATGAAAAGTTAAAACTCTATTATTACCAGTTTCTAAAATAGTTCTAGCAATTGCTTCAAATACAGATACATCAGTATTTTCTGTATACATATCAACTCTAATTTTGAAATCATTTAATTTATTATCATTAACACCATCCAAATGCATATATTCAAATATCATTGGACCGCAATGAGGTTCATCCGCATATTCAGTATTAATATCATCCTCTATAATATATTCAATATCATTTACAACAATAGGATGTGGTTCATACATAACTATATTATTAGTATTCTTTGGCGTTGCTGTAAAAAATAAAACTTTGTTAACATAAGTAGATAAAAAATTATCATCATAATCAGAATAATTATCAGAATAAGTTTCAGAATCATCATCAGAATCATTAGTGTCAGAATTAGTTTCATCATTATCAGTTTTATTAGTTTCTGTTTCTTCATAATTTAAATAATCATCTTCATCTAATCCGAATAATTGTTGTTTCATATTTAAACCTAAAATATGATGTGCTTCATCAAAACACATTAAATCAATTGTCATATTATTTTGTTTAATGATATTAATTAATTTTTCTAGACTTTGATATGTAATAAGAACAACCGCATCTATATTTTTATTTATACAATCATTTAATGATTTTTCAATAATATCTTCATTGGTAGTTATATGTGTTGTGCCATCTGTTATTTCGTCTTTTGAACATACCGTGATAACATTAAATATTTTATTATAATTATGTTTATTATATAATATTTTATCTGGATCAAGTAAATAATCTTTATTAAATTGTGTAATTAAACTGATAGATGGCACAACAATAACAGATAATTTATTACCAAATGTTAAAATAGTATCATAAATAATAAAACTTTTACCAGCTCCACAGAACATTTTAATTAATCCTCTGTGTTCATCTGAACTATTAAATAGATTAGCTATGTTATGTTTGCATCTTAATTGGTAGTCATATAAATTGTGAATAGACATATTTACACAACTAAAATTATATAGACTTTATAAAAAAAAATCAATTTTTTCAATTAATAATAATACTAAATTATTTTTAAGTATTACACTAATTTATTCTTTTTATAAAAATTGATTTATTAAATAATTAGAAACTAATTATTTAATAAAATAAAAAAATGTTGCATACATTATTTCAAAAGTCAAATCTGTCTAAATTATGTCTAAGTATAGCATTTATATATTATTATATGTATTTTTATAATTATTTTTTCAATTATAATAATAAATATCATATTAATACATTTGGAATAGATTTATATGATAATCCATGTAAAGTAATGGATACTATTGATTTTAGAAAAAATATAAATAATCCAAATCATCCATCATATACCAAGTGTATTTCAGATTTGTGTACTAATGGTCAATTTATTGGAGCACAAATTCGCACACCTACAAAATTAGCTTATGATGTAGAACATATCATTGACAATAACGGACCTGAATATGAAAATTGTAATAAGAATATAGTTGCAAATTATGTTATGGCAAATAACTACTGGAATCAAATATTAGGTGTTATAGCAAGATTTGATTATAATAAATCAACAAAAATGAAATCAGAAGTTTACGGTAATAAAATGATGAAACGTGTGCGCTTAGCTATTGAAAAATGTTGTGCTAATTAATTAATAATTTGTTATTTTATTATTTTTATTTATATGAAAAAAATTGAAATAATAAGTATTTACTGGTTGTTTTTAATTTAATTATGTAGTTTGAAATGGACGTTTCCTTTTGTTCCGACATTATTGGCATATGTCTATGTGGTTTTCCCATAGTCGCAGGTCGTGATGAATACGTCAGGGACAAGACGGAAAAATGGTTCCATTTAAGGTGCAACCCGGTCAAGGGAACATGTCCAACATGCAACCATTCAGTTCTTACACGGGATGCTTCGAATAAGCACAATAGAGTCTATTACCACAAGACATGTCCGTCGGGTGAGTTACGAGGTCTGTGCGGACACTGTCAATCACCTGTCACATCGCATGACACCCGCGACAAACGTGGTTCTGTATATTACCATAGTGCATGCCTGCATGAAATCCGCAGGAAGGAGTTTGCGCTCCTGGAATGAACGGGAAAAAGAAAATAATTTTATTTTCAATAAGAACAAAAACAATATATTTATATTATTGTTATTGATACCATAAGTAATTCATTAGAATCGGAACTATGATATAACAAAAAAATTGAAATAATAAATGTTTACTAATACCATTTAATTTTTCTTTATTACCTACGCAACAAACCAAGCTATGGTTCATTAGACACCTACCCTCTTGGAACTAAAGGCACGACTAACAGCAGCCGTTGGTCGTGAGAAGTGTATATGTGCTCGATGTGGATATGGCATTTATTGGGATCAACAGTGTTCCTGTAAAAACAAGAAGTATTATCACACACTTAAGACCGAATGTCCCACTCATTACGGCTTCCCGCCAATTCTCCATGAGCAAAATTCCTAGGCATTATAGACACTATATGATGACTAGGAATGGATGCCTGCCTCGCCTGAGAAAAGAAAATAATTTTATTTTCAATAAGAATAAAAAAATATATTTTAATTATAATTTTTTTATTGATATCATAGGTAATTCATTATCAGAATCGGAACTATAATAATCAGAATCTGAACTATAATATAACAAAAAAATTGAAATAATAAGGTTTTACTGGTTCCATTTAATGTTTCTTTATTACTGTCGCAACAGACTCCAGTAATGGGCATCGGGGGACATAGTTGGATCGAGATGGGTAACGGCTGGCGCAAGAAAGCAATGCATCTACGAAAGGGTGACATCGTGAAAGGCGGCTTCATCGTTATTTGCGCTGTGCGCACCCGATTGAAGTTCTCGAGGGACCTCACGGGCATCGAGAGACCCCTCGGGACCCTGCTCGTGACCCCCGAACACCCGATCAATGTTGATGACACTTGGGTGCCCTCGTGTACCGCCCCGGGTGCGACCGTCGTGCAGAGCGTACCTATACACGGTCTGTGCAAGGAGATATACAATTTCGTGCTCAGCGAAGGACACTTTATCACGATCGAGGGCATGCGATGCATTACGCTAGGACACGGGTTCGAGAGTCCCGATGTGTTGCACCTGTACTCCGACACGAACCCTGCGGTGAAGGACTTGCAGCGCATGCCCGGGTGGGAGAACGGGTTAATTCTGCTCGAGACCATCCATTGAAGCACATGTTTTACGTATCCGTGCCTTAAAAAAGAAAATAATTTTATTTTTAATAAGAACAAAAACAATATATTTTAATTGTTGTTATAAACCAAAAGTTAATTCATTATCAGAATCTGAACTATAATAATCAGATTCTGATGATTCAGAAACCCCTCTCTCCAAATCTTCTTCTAATGTTTTAGGAACATATTTACTTTTTTTAGATTTCCATGTATCCTGAATAATGTCTCTTTCATTATATGATAACATATTTAATTTTTTAATCATTTCTTTATAAATTCTATGATTCATATTCATTGTTTGTAATTCACATAATCGTTCAATAATTGATTCTATTTCTTCTTGTTTCGTTTTATTAAAGTGTGTTTTATTTATTTTATATAATTCTTTCATTTTTTCAACTGATTTAGTAAATAACTGTTCAAAAAAATATTTTTTCCTATCTTTTGTTACTTTTGATTGGTTAGAGTCATATACAGATAGATAAGGACCATCTAAATTAGTTGTGCAAAATGAATGATTAGATGGTAAGTTTTTATTAAAATTAATTTTCTTAACAAATTCATCAACACATTCTATATTTTTATTAAAGATTTCTTTTACATCTTTTTTAGTTAATTCATGAATGTTTTCAGTTCCAACTTTATTGATATAAAATACATTATTTATAGTTCCATTATTTTGATTTAGATTTCCATTATTTATAGTTTCTTGAGTTTTTTTTATTATTTTATTTTCTTGAGTTTTTTTAATTATTTCAATTTCTTTTTTTAATTTAATTACTTCCGTTTTAAGTTCTTTTGTTTCTACTTTTAATTCATTTGTTTCTTCAATTAGTGCAGTTGTCTGTTTTCCATCTTTATTTTTACACGTTGTTTTCATATGAATTGCTAAATTATCATTTCTTGTAAATTTTTTATAACAATTAGGACAAGAAAATTTTTTATTTTTTTCCATAATATTACTATTTTTTTTATCATGAATAAATTTTTTATGTTTCCATAAACTTTGATAAGTTTTATATTGATTATTGCATATATCACAAATAAATTCCATTATATATAATTATAAATTATTTTTTAAGTATAATTCAGGGATTATTAAGGGTTATAATCAGAGGTTATTTTCAGTTTATATTTTATTATACTGCTTCAAAAATAACCAAAAAAAATTATGAAATCTGAATTATTTCATTTGCCGGAAGGGCAAAATATTTTTTATAAAAAATACTTAGTTTATGAATTATTTTATTAATTTTTTATTTATTAAAAATTAATAAAATATTATCTGCTCTATCCTTTAATTTTACACAATTAAAATATTTTCTGTTTTATCCTTTAATTTTACATTTATCTGCATTAGGCTGATTATAATTTAATGTCAAAAAATAATATTATATATATATATATGGACTATTATAAATATATAAAATATAAAACAAAATATTTAAATTTAAAATATGACAATAATCAATATGGTGGAGGTATTGTGCCATGCGATAAAGGATATACAAATGCTTTAGGAACTTGTTGGGCTGTTTCAATAATTATGATTTTATGTTTTGGAGTTTTAACAAGTGACCAACTTAATGAAAAAATGAAATCATTTCAACAAGGTGTTGCATCTATAACAGAACTTAAAGGAAACATTGAACAGTTTATAAAACAACGAATAATAGACATAAAAAGTAATATTAAATTAACAAATGCTTTTGCACATTATAAGATTTTTGAGGATGATAAAATAGATTTTCTAAAAGAGATCTTACACAAATTTATTGAGAGATATTATAATAAAGTTATGAATATTCCATTTATTATAAAACCACTAAAATACATGTTGGCTCCTGAAGAAAATCCAGAAAGATGTGAATTAAAAATTGCACTTAGTTTTCAAAATTTATTTGATTTGAGTCATTCGGTAAAAAGAAAAAGTGAATTTGGTGAAATTGTATATGGGCAGTATTTATTTTGTAATTTATTATCAATATTTTTTTTAGATTATAAAGTTAGTTTTAGAAATTATTATAACAATTTTAGTTCAATAGAGTTTGATGATAAAAATGATTTGGGTATACTTATACAAATAAAGGGACATGTATGTTGTTTATTTATATGTAATGGTGAAGAAAAATTTTATAATGATAATGATAATGATAAACAAATTTATAATTGTAAATGGATAAATTTATTAAAAAACTCTAGTGCAACTAATCATTTATATTTGACAGAAGATGGTTGTTTAGAATTTATAGATGATATTAAAACTTATAAAGGTGATATAAAAAAAATATCAAAAGTGTTATATTTAACAGTTATATCAAAACATACAAAAGATACAACTTTAGATAAAGATATCAAAAGACTTTTAGAGTTTAAAGAGTTAGATGAAATTAAAGATATGGAGATACAAGAACTATTAGGCGGATACTATAAGAACAAACACGATTTTGATGAAGCTCGGAAATTTTATGATTTAGCTGCGAAGCAGGGTTATTATATAGCTCAATATAATTTAGGAATAATATTATACTATGGAATGAGTGGTGATAAAGATCATTCTCTCGCTAGAAAAAATTTTAAATTAGCTGCGAATCAAGGTTTTGTTAAGGCCCAGTATAATGTCGGTATGATGTCATATAAGGGAGAGGGTGGTAGTAAAGATTATAATCTTGCTAGAGAATATTTTAAATTAGCTGCAAAACAGGGTGATACTAACGCCCAGTATATGTTAGGATATATGTTATACTATGGAGAGGGTGGTGATAAAAATATTATTGAAGCTAGAGATATGCTTGAATTAGCTGCGAGGCAGAATAATATCAAAGCTATAAATTTATTAGAAGTAATATTAGAAGATGCAGATACTCTGTTTATATTAGGAAATGATTTATATGGTGATAATAACATGTTTCCAGCTAAAAAAAAGTTTAAATTAGCTGCAGAAAAGGGTCATGCTAATGCCCAATATATGTTAGGAACAATGTTATACGATGGCGAGGGTGGTGAAAAAAATTATGAGCAAGCTAAAAAATTGTTTGAGTCAGCGGCAGATAAAGGTAATGTTGATGCCATGTATATGTATGGTTTAATGTTATATAATGGTGAGGGTGGTGAAAAAAATGATGACCAAGCTAAAATATTGTTTAAGTCAGCGGTAGATAAAGGTAATAAAGAAGCTATGTTTATGTTAGGTTTTATGTTATACGTAGGCGAAGGCGGTGTAAAAAATATTGATCAAGCTATACAACTGCTTTATTTAGCTGCAGATAATGAAGATTATAGGAGCTTATTATTATTAATATTCGACAAGATGGTTGGTAAAGATGATGCAGATACTCAGTTTAAGTTAGGAAATTGGTTTTATCATATATATAAAGTTCAACTAGCTAAAAAAATGTTTAAATTAGCTACAGAAAAGGGTCATACTGATGCTCAATATAAGTTAGGAAGAATGTTATACTATGGTGAGGGTGGTGAAAAAAATTATGAGCAAGCTAAAAAATTGTTTGAGTCAGCGGCAGATAAAGGTAATGTTGATGCCATGTATATGTTAGGAACAATGTTATACTATGGCGAGGGTGATGAAAAAAATTATGAGCAAGCTAAAAAATTGTTTGAGACAGCGGCAGATAAAGGTGATAAAGAAGCTATGTTTATGTTAGGTTTTATGTTATATAATGGCGAAGGTGGTGAAAGGAATATTGATCAAGCTAAAACACTGCTTAAACTAGCAAATAATAGAGATGCTAAGATGTTGTTAAAATTAATATCAGATGAGCGGGATAGTAAAGATGTTGCAAATACTCAGTTGAAGTTAGGAAATTATTTTAATTATATAGATAAACACCAACTAGCTAAAAAAATGTTTGAATTAGCTGCAGAGCAAGGTAATACTCAAGCCAAAGAAATGTTGGAGGTTTTACATTTATCTGCATTAGACTGATTATGATTTAATGTCAAAAAAATAATATATTATATATATATGGACTATTATAAATATATAAAATATAAAACAAAATATGTAAATTTAAAATATGACAATAATCAATATGGTGGAGGTATTGTGCCATGCGATAAAGGATATACAAATGCTTTAGGAACTTGTTGGGCTGTGGCACAACAAACGATTTTATCTTCTGGGCATTTAACAAGTGATCCACTTAATGAGATAATGAAATCATTTCACACAGGCGATGGTTCTGTAACAACAATTAAAGGAAATATGGAACTATTTATAGAAGAACAAATAAAAAAAGTACAAAGTAATACAGAATTAACAAATGCTTTTGCACATTATAAGATATTTGAGGCTAATAAGATAGATTTTCTAAAAGATATTTTACGTACATTTATTGAGAGATATTATAATAAATTTATAAATATTCCATTTACCTCAAAACCACCAATTATAGATCTTGAAAATCCTGAAACAAAGAAAAAAAGATGTGAATATAGAATGGCAGAGGATTTCCAAAATTTATTTGATTTTAGTCATATAAAAAAAAGAGACGAGAATAGTGAACATATATATGGACAGTATTTATTTTGTAATTTATTATCAATATTTTTATTAGATTATAAAGTTAGTTTTACAAAGTATTATGATAATTTTAATAAAATAGAATTTGATGATGAAAATGATTTGGGTATACTTATACATATAAACGGGCATGTATGTTGTTTATTTATATGTAATGGTGAAGAAAAATTTTATAATGATAATGATAAACAAATTTATAATTGTAAATGGAAAGACTTATTACTACAAGGAACAGCAGGAAAACAATTATATATTATTAAAGGTTGTTTAAAATTTATAGATGATATTAAAACTTATGACGGTGATATAAAAAAAATATCAAAAGTGTTATCTTTAACATTTATATCAAAACATACAAAAGAAGATACAACTTTAGATAAAGATATCAAAAGACTTTTAGAGTTTAAAAAGTTAGATGAAATTAAGGATAGGAATATACAATTCTTATTAGCTGAATACTATAATAGGATAGGCAATTTTGCTGAAGCTCGGAAATTGTATGGTTTATCTGCAAATCAGGGTTATTACATATCTCAACATAATTTAGGAATAATATTATATAACGGTGATAACCATGTCATAGATCTTGATCTTGCTAGAGAATATTTTAAATTAGCTGCGGATCAAGGTTTTGCTGTTGCCCAATATATGTTAGGAAGGATGTTATATAAGGGTGAGGGTGGTAGTAAAGATTATAATCTTGCTAGAGAATATTTTAAATTAGCTGCGGATCAAGGTTTTGCTAATGCCCAATATATGTTAGGAATGATGTTATATAAGGGTGAGGGTGGTAGTAAAGATTATAATCTTGCTAGAGAATATGTTAAATTAGCTGCGGATCAAGGTTATACTGTAGCTATGAATTTAAAATTCGAATTAGACCTTCTATCAGTTGATTATACTAGATTAGATAATGATAATGTATTTAGGTTAGCCGATGAATTATATAAGTCTGGAAACTATCCAGAAGCTAAATTAAGATTTACATACGCTGCATATAAGGGTCATACTAAGTCCCAGTATATGTTAGGATTGATGTTATATGATGGTGAGGGTGGCGAAAAAGATAAGGATATGGCTAGAACCATGTGTCAATTAGCAGCAGATCAAGATCATGCTGATGCCCAATATATGTTAGGATCTATGTTATACTATGGTGAGGGTGGTAAAAAAGATGAGGTTCAAGGTAAAATAATGATTGGCAAAGCTGCAATGCAGGGTAATATCAAAGCTAAAAGTTTATTACTATTGATATTAGATAGAGATACTGAATTTAGGTTAGCCGATGAATTATATAAGACTAGAAACTATCCAGATGCTAAAATAAAATTTTTATACGCTGCATATAAGGGTCATACTAAGTCCCAGTATATGTTAGGATGGATGTTCTATAATGGTGAGGGTGGTGAAAAAAATTATGAGCAAGCTAAAAAATGGTTTGAGTCAGCGGCAGATCAAGATCATGATGAAGCTCAATATATGTTGGGACGTATGTTATACTATGGTGAGGGTGGTGAAAAAAATTATGAGCAAGCTAAAAAATGGTTTGAGTCAGCGGTAGATAAAGGTAATGTTGATGCCATGTATATGTTAGGAACAATGTTATACTATGGCGAGGGTGGTGAAAAAAATGATGACCAAGTTAAAAAATTGTTTGAGTCAGTGGCAGATAAAGATAATACAGCAGCCATGTTTATGTTAGGATGAATGTTATATAATGGTGAAGGTGGTGAAAGAAATATTGATAAAGCTAAAAAAATGTTTGAATTAGCTGCGGAGCAAGGTAATACTCAAGCCAAGCCAAGGAAATATTGGAGGAAATGTCAAAATAAAAAAATAATATTATATGTTATTTATTGCTAACAGATATGCGGTATTATTGTATAAAATTATCTAGCTAAATATTTTGTAAACAATAATTTTTTATTAGTATAGTGTATATAAAATAAAATTATTTAGTAATGATTGTTATCTCTGGATAAAGAATACATTGTGCTTCTTTATATGTATCATCAAGTATTTCAAAAATATTTTTGTAGTGGTAATTCAACCATTGACTACTAGCGGATTTACGTAAAACATCCATAATTGCTTGTAGCTCATCAATTGAATAAATGACTTCTATCCAAATGGTATTTTTCAAAATAGTTTTAATATTTGAAGGAACTCCTGGATTCTGTCGCACATATTCGCGGAGATCGATAGTGCACTGACTATATAGTGCATATAATTGTAATTGATCAACATGTGATATAATCTGTTGCATTATATTAAATTAATATTATATAAAATCAGAAAATATTTTTTTGATACTTTTTCTTATTCATTTTCAAATGGTGCTATTTTTAAATATTCATTTAAGTGTTCTCTTACTACATATATTAAATTTGTATTAGGATCCATTTCACTACGCCAATTATTGTATGCATTTAATGAGAGCATATGTGAATTATATTTATCATAATAATCACGTGCTTCAGATTTTGAATTGAATACTTTATCCATATAACCAACATGTTCATTTTTGCCATCTGAATTAAATTTTTGCACTTCTAAAATAAAAGTCATTTATAATATATTTATATTTATATTTTAATTTATTCATTTATAAATAATTAATATTATGATTAGTAATCACTTTAATAGTAACGTGTTATCAAATTTTGCTTAATAAGAATGGATTATGGTTAAGCAAATATCATTGAAATATTTTATATACTAGTAAAAAAATTGAAATATTAACTTTTTATGATTCTTTATTGTAAATACTATTAAAATGCCGCAATCAGACACGATTCCTGCTCTGAAAATCTATCTGAAAAGGGAGTATGATTTCTATCAGATGCTCGTATCAGATCCCGAAAAACATGTCGAAAAAATTCACGAAAAGCGACACTTCAAGAGACATGAACGGATCTTGCACATGGTGAAGTTCGCTTGCGAGCCCCAAGTCCCATCGAAGGTAGTTTTAGACAAGTTCGCAAATGTTGAAGCATGGTGGGGAAATACTGCGATCCCAAATGTAGATACATTGTTATCTTACACATGTGCGTTATTCGACGCGATAAACGCGGGGATTGAAGAAGCTCAAGTCATACAGTCATCATGACGCATACAAGACATCTACGTGGCAGATAAGGATGACAAGGATTGGTGATCAAAAAAAGACGTGTATTGGTCGCACTGTTGTGGGTGGTTTGAGTCAAGACTCTAATTAAAATTTTAATTAGAACTTTTATTTTATACATATACAACTAGATTTATAATTATGAAATTATAATGTATCTATTGTTAGAATATTTAACTATACTATTTGTGCATCTGTTATATATGATTAAATAAAATAAAGTTTACGGTTGCGCAAAAGCTTCACGTATTAATGAGTATACATCGTTTTTATATTCTGCAGTTGTTTGTTTTGCAAAATCTACAGCTTGTTTTATCTGTTCAGGTGGTGCAATTAATAGCCAGTCAATTAGTTTATTTGATTCATCTAGTTGTGATTGTAAATTAGCAACTTCAAGAACAAGTCGCTTATTTTCATTGATAACATCTTGCATATTATGGTGCATCATATTTACTATATAAAATATTTATATAATTATTATTATATTCAATTTTTGTATAATATTGAAAATAATAATAATTAAAAAAATAACATATTGTATTTAATAATGAAAATAATAGCATGGAATGTAAATGGCATAAGGTCATTATTAAAAACGGATAATTTAGATAAACTAATTAATGATGAAGACCCTGATATTTTTTGTATGGGTGAAACTAAAATAAGTTGCCCATATACAACAACTGATGAAGAAATAATTAAGAAATTCCCTCATTTTAAATTTAGATATTGGAGTCCATGTAAAACAAAAGGTGGATATAGTGGAACTGCTATATTTTGTAAAAAACAACCATTAAGTGTTAATTATGGATTAAAACATAATAATGTTGATATTGATGATGAAGGACGTGTAATAACAGTAGAATATAAAGCATATTATTTACTGCATGTATATACACCAAATTCTGGTCAATTATTAGCAAGATTAGACTGGAGAACAACTGTTTGGGATAGAGCTTTTGAGAATTTTATTAATGAATTACAAAAAACAAAACCAGTTATTATATGCGGTGATTTAAATGTTGCACATAATGCTATTGATTTGAAAAATCCAAAAATAAATTTAAGATCAGCAGGTTATACAATAGAAGAAAGAGAGTCATTTAATAAAATATTATTAAATAATAATTTATTAGATACTTTTAGAGATTTATACCCAACAAAAATATTATATAGTTATTGGTCGTATATGAGAAAATCACGTGAAAAGAATTCAGGTTGGAGAATTGATTATTTTTTAATTGATAAACGATTAAAAAAGAAATTAAAAGATAGTGGTATTTTAACACATGTATTAGGTAGTGACCACGCACCAGTTATTTTATTATTGTAATAAATAGGTCCATGTATCTTTATTTAATTTGAATCCTAATTGTTTTATTGTATCTATAAATTCGGATGAATATTTATCATTTTCTAATATTAATTCATATTTAACATCAGGCTCTTTTTGTTTTTTAACTAATAAATCTATTTTTTTACCTGCTGCTTTATTAATTACTTTAATATAATGTTTAATTCTATCTTCCAAGTTATATGGGAATGGTAATGTTGGATGGTCATAAGGAACCATAACATATGTTACTTTATTTTCATCTTTTGTTGTTGCATATTTTTCCAAATGTAATAATTTATCTCTTAATTCTAAACATATATTTTCACGTTTTAATTTATTAATACGTGCTATTTCATTATTAGAAATATTTGGAATTTTTTTAATTAATTTTATTAAATATTCTTTATCTTTTGAAGTGGAACAAACAGCGCCTCTGAATGTTGGAATATCAATACCTCTTTCATCTACCTATTATAACATATGGTTTAATATTAATTTTATCTTTTGTATATGCATACAATCCAAGCAAATCAGATATTTCTTTATATAATTCTTCATTTTGTTGTTGTGAAACATATTTACAATAACATTCATCTATTACTTTTTTTAATTTTTTAGGATCGACTTTAAAGATTTCTTTATCTGGGATATATCTTTGATTTTCTAATTTTAATCCTATACATTTTTCTATTAATAAATTATTTTTAACTAATACAAAATATTTTAAATCAATTTCTTTAATTCTTCCTACATTATAATTTCTTAATCTTTGAACAATATCTTGTGTTCTACCTACTTTAAATATATCAGGCTTTCTTCCATCAATAGCAAAAAAATAAATAGATTCATAACCTCTATATTTATTAAGATCATCTTTATTTTCAATAGCTTGAAATATCATTTTTTGATTTTCAACAATAAATTCTCTTAATTTAATAAAATATAATCTAACTGTTTCAGATTGTTGTGTTTCCCCACTCATTGCAATCTTTTCAAAACATTGATAATTAATCATATATGTCACACCTGTTGTTTTACCAGATTTAATTTTCATAAAATCAACATTTTCAATAAATTTTTTTGTTTTTGAATATTTATTTTGTAATCTTCTTCTAACATTATCCAAAGTAATATTAAGATAATCAGCAACCATTTTATCTTTAATATCAAAATCTAACTCACCTCCAATTTTAAATTTTTTAAAAAATATATTGATAAATTTATTATCAATTGTAGTATGTTTTTTTAATAAACTAATAAAAATACTATCTTTATTAACCATATATTATATATTAGAAAAAGTATATATTTTTATTAGGGTGTTTGACACCCCAACAAAAATATTATATAGTTATTGGTCGTATATGAGAAAATCACGTGAAAAGAATTCAGGTTGGAGAATTGATTATTTTTTAATTGATAAACGATTAAAAAAGAAATTAAAAGATAGTGGTATTTTAACACATGTATTAGGTAGTGACCACGCACCAGTTATTTTATTATTGTAATAAATAGGTCCATGTATCTTTATTTAATTTGAATCCTAATTGTTTTATTGTATCTATAAATTCGGATGAATATTTATCATTTTCTAATATTAATTCATATTTAACATCAGGCTCTTTTTGTTTTTTAACTAATAAATCTATTTTTTTACCTGCTGCTTTATTAATTACTTTAATATAATGTTTAATTCTATCTTCCAAGTTATATGGGAATGGTAATGTTGGATGGTCATAAGGAACCATAACATATGTTACTTTATTTTCATCTTTTGTTGTTGCATATTTTTCCAAATGTAATAATTTATCTCTTAATTCTAAACATATATTTTCACGTTTTAATTTATTAATACGTGCTATTTCATTATTAGAAATATTTGGAATTTTTTTAATTAATTTTATTAAATATTCTTTATCTTTTGATGTAGAACAAACAGCGCCTTTGAATGTTGGAATACCAACACCTCTTTTCTTATCAACATTTTTACTTCGCGGGGGTCTTATTTTAAATAAATCAACACTATCAGCTGATAATTTGTTTGTATTTTTATCAATTATACCAACAATAAAATTTTCATTTCTATCATTATAATAATCAAATGTATCTTCATAATTATAACCTTTATTTTCTTCTTTGGTTGTTTCTTCTTGTTTATCTGTTTGTTTTTTATAAGATTTATTAAATTTTTGTTTAACATAATTATTAATTGATACTTGATTTTGTTGTGTTAGATCTATATGTTGTCTGTAATACATTGTAATATCTTCATTATCATTAAATGGTTGAAATATATAATATTTATCTCGTTGTATTAAATATCCACTTTTATTATATTTATCATATAAGGTATCTTTAAAAATATTAAAATCATTTTCTGTTTTTGGCATCATGTCTTCTAATGCTTGATCTAAGAAATAATCATCAAATAATTCTGCTTGATGTTCAATAAATGATTTTTTTATTTCATTTTTAATTTCATCATATAAATATACATGTTTGAATCTATATAAATCTTTTATACGATTTTTTATTAAAATAATTTCATATCTTGCTAAATCATCATTAAATGTATTATAATTTATGTCACTTTTATCTAATTTTTTATAAGTATTTTTCTTACTATCCCAGTATAAATTATTTAATTTAGTTGAATCACATTTTAATTCACACTTTTTAAAATCACATAATGCAGGACATATTTGTTTCCCAGCTTTTACATTTTCTAATGTTGGATATACACAATTACTATATTCTTTTAATTCTTCTGGAAACATATTTGTATGTAATAATAATGGACAATCCATTGATACTTCTTTTAATCCTCTTTCAACTTCCTTAACTGTTAAATATTTTAATTCTGCTTTTTGATATAATAACTCATCAGTTGATAATTTATTTTTATCATTTAATGCAGCTACATACCTATATACATTAACACTTGGATATTTATAATCATCATTAATAACATCTTGATGTACACACATACGAATAGCTCTACCAATAACTTGTTCTGCTTTTGGTATATTAAAAAATACATCTATAATATGAACTTCTTTAACATTTTTAAGTGTAACACTTTCATTCATAACTCTTGAACCTAATATAAATTTAATATGTCTCCCATCCATATTATCTGGACTGTTAAACACATCTTGAATCATTTTTTGTTTAATTTCTGGTAAATCTTCGCCCATTTCATCACTTCCACCAGTAATTAAAATAAATGTTGCTGGTCTAAATTCGGATAAATTCATTTTCTTTTTTTTAAAATCTAAATGAGTAATACCCGTTTTATAGTCAATTGTCTCATCTTTAATATCATATTGTTTTGCATCTTCTTGATATTCTAAATATCCATTTTGTAATAATACTTCTGCAAATAATTCCATACCACCAGCTTTTACTAAATTAGAATATATAAATGCAGTTGATGGTCCTTTTTGTCCTACTATTAATTTATTAATATTAGTTAAAATAGTATAAAATTTTATAGAAAATGTTTTAATATATTCAAGTTTTAATATTAATCCAGTTATATTCTTCTTTTCATTTTCCATAATAAAATTATCTTCTTCTACTTTTGATAATTTATTATTATATAATTTTTTATTAATCAATGATCTTAATTTTGGACCGTCCGTATTTATTTGTGAAACAACCGTTGTCATTCCTTCTGTAGAATGATAACCTACTATATTTGATTTATCTTTAGATAATCCAGGGAAAACAAAATTAGCTGCTGCGGATGATGCTCTATCTAATGTATCTTCAACATTAACTGTTGTTTCAATATATGTATTATATTGAAATGGTTCCATAAAACATTTAATAACAGGTGTAAATAACATACCATTAGGTATTTGACCTATTTCAACTCTGTTTGCAAAAGTGAAAGGTATAGATCCGCGATAATAACTAACATAACCTAATGCTTTCTTTTTTAAATATTCCATCCCATCCTTTTTTAATTTCATCTCATAATTTTTATCACTTGTAAATATTTTATCTCTTTGTATTTGATCTGTTTTAGGTCTAATGAAATTTAATAGATCTACAATTTCATCAGCCAAATTTATCATAGGGGTTGCAGTTAATAATATAACACGCAAGTTCTCAGAATTTTCTATTATTTTCTTTAATGCTTCACCATATTCATTGCCTGACAAATTATGTGCTTCATCAACAATAAGTATAGCATTACTCATATTAGTAATACGATCTGCAACTATTTCGCGTTCAAATTCACCTTCTGTATTTTTACGATATGATGATTTAATTTTAACATTATCTGATACTTCTTTACCTACTAATTTTTTCTCTATAATTTTTTCACCTAATACTTTCTTATAAAATGTTTTATATGATAATATTTTATAATATTGTAAAGCATCATATAATGCTATTTTTTTAGTTCTATCTATTTCAACTTTACTCATTTGTTTTAATGCTTCTTTATTTTTAAGATAAGTATCACCTGTTGTAGTTAATAATTCTTTTTTAAAGTTTTCTCGTGTATTTGGTCCAGGAACAATTACATAAATTTTAGTTCCATATTTTTTAACTTGTTCCTTAAATTGTTCGGCTACTCTAATAGCAGTCATTGTCTTCCCAGAACCAACCCCATGCATTAATAAGATACCCTTATATGGTGTATAGGGACTTATATAATTTGGAATAATATTTTGTTGTTCTCTAGGATCAATATCACCTTGCTTACAATTTAACGCTCTATATTTTTTAACATCATCATATGTTTTCATAATTTCACGACTAGGAACTTTATAATAATAAAATTCTCTTTTTTTAAAAATATCAGCTAATAAATCTGGTCCTTCTAATTCTGGATATGAAAAATCTTTTATATATTTTCTCTTTTCACTCATAATTATTAATGATTAGATATAATTTTAATTATATGTAATTATTATAAAAAATTGAAATTATAATTTATTGAATACATATTATAACATAGTATTAAAATCCAAATAGAATGACCGCACGCGCTACAAAAATTTCTGATCCAGACAAGTATGGTGTATGTAGTTACAAATATCCTTTCCCTGTTAGAGATCATCATGTGCATTATCTAGATGAAATACAGTTAGATCCAGATCCAGATCATGAAATGCGTGATAGATTCACAAAGGATCTGCGTAAATTATCATATAAATATAGTTTTGATTATTGTCTAAATCCTCGTATCTTTGCATTTTTAATAACATGGCAACGTATGGGATTATTTATTATAGATGATGAAGATCCTATTACTGATGAAATACTTGATTTTTTGAGAGATCTTGCAAGAAAGGAAGTTGCATTAAGCACTGATCCTATTCCGAAAGGATCAATATTAGGTGCCGCACTTATTGCACTTGGATTAGATACAGAATACACACTTACAGATGATGCTGTAAAGGAATAATATAAATTTTTATATTTAGTAAAAAAAATTGAAATAATAAGTGTTTAGTGGTGTCATCTATATAATTATAGTATTCTACACTTGCAAAATGCCCGTTCGATACCAATCCCCTCCTCCGGCTCAGATTCATGGAACTCCAACGGAGTGCCCGCCAGTACAAAAGGCACCAAGAGATCGCTCAATGTTTTGTGGACCTGCATTCACGTCTAACGGGGGAACCAATGTTTCTCCAACAAGACAAGAATTGCTCTACGATCCGAACCGCCTGGTTCCCTCTACACCAGTGAAAGAGGGGAGACACTAAGTTCTTCAACTGAGCCCACTGAAAAACACGGGCTTAAACTAATTTTAGTTTGATTTTTGTAATAAATATATTATTTTTTTTATTTTTATATAAATAATATATTTAGCAATGGTCAGTTGACATAATATATATTGTTTAATTTTTATTATATAATAAAACTATCATATAATAAAAATATTGAAATATAAAATGTTTAATTGTGGTTATAATAATAATAGTTTAAAATGACTCACAAACGTTGTCGTTCAGAATCTCCCAAGCGGAACAATCCGCCATGCTCAAAGCAAGGAAGATCTGTTTCGCCACTACGCGGCTGTAACCTGTCGCTAAATCCAGGCGAGCTATCGCCAAAGCCTTGTGAGCTGTCTCCAAGGTCACCACCCGCCTTCAAAAGACAAAAAGCCGGAAACCTTGATCTTTTGTGGGTTTCTGAAGAGTCGGAAACACCACCCAGGGACCATACAACAGAAAAGCCGGAAGAGGTTGTATCCGCTGGAGATCCTGTGAACAGCCTTATGGAAACTGTCACAAGCATGGGATACTGTCGCCTGAGGAGTGATGACTGTGGATTTCCAGATGAAAACGGCACATGTCAGACTGAGGGCTGCAGGTGCACGGTCAACGGGTGCAAGAGGCGGTGATTCCTCAATGAAATGATCCAAGGCATAAAAATCAACTGATGGAATAATACGATTTTCATTATGTAGCGATCTTGGACACAAAAACTAATTTTAGTTTAAATTTTGTAATAGTATACTCATATATATATTGTAATAAATCACATTTTTGTTGTTTTTAATGTATTATTAAATAATTTGTATTATTTTTATATATAAAAAATTGAAATAATAAGTGTTTAGTGGTGTCATCTTAATAATATAATTAAGACAAACATATGGTCGATAAGTTACCCACCTGCGCCCATTTTGCATTCTTAATTTGTGTTTAATAGCCCGCCGACGACCGCGCGATGGTGCCTAGACAAGGCATCACCGATGTGAGTTTATTTGCAAGACCATTGCCCATGCAGCGGGTATTTGGAGCGAGATTAGATGTCTCGCCCAAGTGCTATGCTATATCCCACCTGAATATATCATTTCAAGGATGGTGGGAATTAATGAAGCGGAGCCCAAACCTGCCGTGGTGGGCTGTGCATGCAAGAAGCCCGAACCTGTCGTGGTGGGCTGTGCATGCAAGAAGCCCGAACCTGTCGTGGTGGGCTGTGCATGCAAGAAGTCCAGATGAGAAGGTCTGGCTTTGTGTAAGCTCAAACGAGTCGCGAGTCCTTAACTGGATATTGTGAGAAAACTAATTTTAGTTTGAATTTTGTAATAGTATACTCATATATAACATATAAGGAACAAATGTATTATATATTTTTTTATTTATTTTTAATAAATCACGTTTTTGTTGTTCTTCATGTGATAATACATTATTTGGAAGATTAATAATGTATTCATCTAATAAATCATTTGATATAGCATGCATATTATTAATTAATACGGATATATCATTTAATTTTTCTAAATATTGAACAGATTTATCATTATCACTAGTAGTAGTATATACATGTATTTTTTCTATATTTTCTTTTATTTCTGATAATTTTGTTATTATATTAGTATAAATATCACTTTCAGGTAAATTCATCCTACCTATTATAGGATCATTAGAATTCATTATCATTTAATAATACCTAAATCTTTAAGTCCTTCCAGGATATTATTATATTTTTCTTTAGATTGTTTATTATTATTTGAAGAGTGTTTTTTAAGTTCTTCATATGTTTCAATATAATTTGTTTGTTGTGTTGTTGTAGTAGTTGGTAATACTTTTGTTTGTAGTGGTTTAAATTGTATATCTTGATTTTGTCTTTCTAATTCTTTATTCATAATTAAATTTTTAATATCATTTTGTGTATAAGAATTATCAGTTTGTAATACTAAATCATTCATTGATGATATTTGTGAAGGAACAATACCAGTTACAGGATTATATATAGAATTAGTTAAATTAAATATAGTTGCATTACGTTCTGATTCTTTACTTTGTAATTTATTTTCAATATCAGGATTATATTTCCCTTTTTTATTTTTAATAAAAATGTTATTTTCCATATTTTATATTAGAATATAAAGATTACGGTTTTAAATATATATAATGGATCTATATGATATATTAGAGATTAATCCAAATGCAACTGAAAATGAAATTAAGAAAGCATATTTACATTTAGTAAAATTATATCATCCAGATAAAAATAAATTACCTAATGCTGTAGAACATTTCCAACAAATTCAAACAGCATATGAAATATTAATAAATCCAATTACAAGAGAAGAATATCATAAAATGACACCTACAAAACAATTAAATTTTATGGATATGTTAAATAAAATAATAAAAGAAAATATTGATGTTTTTGATTTAGATGATATTAATCATTTTATTAAAACATTTAATATTGCAGATATTTTATCATTATTTATTAATCCTAATGCTACAACAGATATATTTAATATCAATGAAAAACAACCACAATATTATTATGAATTACCAGAATATTATAATAAAATAAATAAATTGGATATTAAATTAAATTTAACTATTAATTTAAGTGATATTATTAATAATAGAAAACGTGAGATAAAAATTAAAAGAAATGTAAATGATGAAGAAATAACAACAACATTTATAATAAATTTATCAAAACCATATATTATATTTATAAATAGTGGTGATATATATAATGAAGAATATGGAAATTTAATTATAAAATTACATTTACAAAATAGTTTAGTATGGGACAACAAATATATTTTATTAGAACATCCAATGACTATATATGAATTAATTTATGGTTTGGATATTTATATAAATATTGATGAAAATGAAAATATTGATATTAAACAATGGATACCTGTTCGTGATGGATTTATAATTAATGTATCATCATATAATTTATCAATTAAATTATTTTTAGATTACAACACAACATCTGAAAAAGAACAACTGTTAAAATCATTATGTTGAATAAAAATTGAAATATTAATATTATATTTATTTTTCAGTAATAAATATAATAATTCATCATGCCGGCTCGTGTGTCTGCACGTGCACGTGTATGTGTTCCATTGTATACTATTGTTGCATTGTGCAATCTTAAGAGTGCAGGTATTCGAAAACGTCAGGTGTTATCATTAGACACACCACAACGTTCTAAACGTTGGTTGTGCATGTTAGATCCAGTATCTCTTTTATGTTCCATGAAAGCTCATAAATGTGAACCGTGTATTACAGCAAGTCCAGAAACCAAACCTACAGAGCATAGTATTGACAACATTGCACTTCCACCTGTAGGTAGTAATGTGGTTTCAATCAATCGCCTGAAAACCAACTCTCACAATCCAAAAGTGTGTTGTTTTTATGGAATTGTTGCTCCTGTGCCATCTGGACCACAATATGCTAAGGTGGCTGTATGTGTGCATTATCATTGCACTCATTCTCCAAAGGAGGTGTACTCTAAAGAATATATGACACTTGCAGAGTTCACAACGAGACAAGTAAAACACATTCCTCAAGAGTTCATCGGACAGATTAAAAAAGATGGTGTGTGCATTACGGCAAATACTGTGATATTATGCGATGTAGCATTGCAATCACATTAAACTAAAATAATTTTATTTTGGTTCTATATTTGTAAACTATATAAATAATAAAAATTGATAAATAATATTATAGTTTTATTATTTAATGGATATTAAAAATACAATGGATTTTGCTAACGTGCAATGTGTTACTAAACGTAATGGTGTTCTTGAACCAGTTCAATTTGATAAGATAACAAAAAGAATTAATACTTTAATAAAACCGAATGAAAGAGATTTATTAAATGCAATATTAGTTGCACAAAAAGTAGTTCCTAGTTTATATCCAAATATTACAACTAGTGAAGTAGATATATTAGCAGCAAACATATGCGCTGATTTAGCAACTGTTAATCCATTATATTTTAATTTAGCAGGAAGAATATTAGTTTCTAATCTGCATAAAAATACTGAAGGAACATTTAGCACTAGAATGACATTATTATCAAATACAACAACTGTCATTAATCCTGTATGGTATCAATGGGTATTAAATAATGCAAAAGAATTAGATGCAATTATTGATCCAGATCGTGATTATTTATTGGATTATTTTGGTTTTAAAACATTAGAAAGGTCATATTTACTTAAATCAGGAGATAAAATAATAGAACGACCTCAAGACATGATTTTAAGAGCTGCCATTAGAGTACATATGGGTAATCCTAATAATGTATGTTCTGTAAAAAATTTAAATAATATTAAACAAATTTATGATTTAATATCATTACAATTTTTCACTCTTGCAACACCTACATTATTTAATTCGGGAACATCAGATGATTTAGCATCATGTTTCTTAATGGGGCTAAAAGATGATTTAAATTCTTTAACAAATACAATGGGTTCATGTGCTAATATTTCAGCATCTGCCGGTGGTATGGGATTGCATGTAAGTAATATTCGTGGGAAAAATAGTCTTATCAAAAGTTCTAATGGTAGATCTAATGGTTTAGTTCCATTACTAAGAGTATTTAATGATATTGCTAGGTGGATTGATCAAGGTGGGAAAAGACCTGGGTCTATTGCAATTTATTTGGAACCACATCATCCTGATATATTAGATTTCTTAGATTTAAGAAAAAATTTCGGTTCAGAAACAGAAAGAGCGCGTGATTTATTTTTAGCATTATGGATTAGTGATTTGTTCATGAAACAAGTAGAAGCAGATGCAGATTGGTATTTATTAAGTGCTGATAAGTGTCCTAATCTACCCGATTTATATGGCGATGCATTTGAAAAACAATATTGGGAATATGTGAAAGAAGGTAACTATTCTAGTAAAATAAGTGCTCGTAAATTATGGCAAGCCATAATGACATCTCAAATTGAAACTGGTATGCCGTATATATTATATAAAGATCATGTTAATCATAAATCTAATCAAAAAAATATTGGAACTATTAAATCATCTAATTTGTGTGCAGAGATTGTAGAATATTCAGATGATAAGGAATATGCAGTCTGTAATTTGGCATCAATTGGATTAAAATCATATATAACACCATTTAAAAATAATGAACATGATGAATGGATTGTATATACATTACCTGATTGTAAATATTGCACCTTTGCAAAACAATATTTAACTAATATGAAAATTAAATTTAGTGAAATTGAATATACTGTAGAAACATGTGATGAATTAAAGAAAACAATTGGTAAAACAACAATAACTTATCCACAGATAGTATTAAATGATAAATTAATTGGCGGGTGGAGTGATTTATATTATTATGTAAAAGGGACATTTGATTTTGATACATTATATAAAGTTGCATATAATGCAACAGAAAGTCTAAATAATGTAATTGATATTAATCATTATCCAGTTCCACAAGCTAAATTATCTAATATGAAACATAGACCTATTGGTCTTGGTATTCAAGGATTAGCAGATGCATTAGCATTATTGAGAATTCCATTTGATTCAGAACAAGCATTAGAGTTAAATGCAAAAATAATGGAAACAATTTATCTTGCATCTATTACAGCATCAAATGATATTGCCAAATCTCGTTATGAAGGTATGAATAAATTAATAGTATATTTTAATAAAGTATCTGTATTTGCTCCACCTGAATTTTATGAAAGCACATATTCTATTGATGATGAGGAATTAAATATATTATATCATGATTTACAACCAAATAAATATGAATTAGATAAATTACCAAGCACAATATCAGGAGCATATAGCACATTTGAAGGTTCTCCATTTTCTCATGGAAAGTTTCAATTTGACTTGTGGTCAAATGATATTAAATTACATTATCCGGATAAGTGGGAAGAATTAAGAAAAAGTGTAATTAAATATGGAACTAGAAATAGTTTACTAACTGCATTAATGCCTACTGCATCAACAAGTCAGATATTAGGTAATAATGAATGTTTTGAATACTTTACATCTAATTTTTATACTAGAAATACACAATCTGGAGACTTTTTTATTGTTAATAAATATTTAGTCAATGATTTAATTAAAATTGGATTATGGAATCAAACCTTGAAAAATAAAATAATTGCATTAAATGGATCTATTCAATCCATTGATGAAATTCCAAATGAATATAAATTACAATATAAAACCATTTGGGAAATTAAACAAATCTGGGTTCTTAAAGCAGCTTTAGCTAGAGCACCATTTGTAGATCAAACTCAGTCAATGAATATATATATGGCACAACCAGACTTTCAACGTCTAAGCTCTTCACACTTTTGGGCATGGAAAAATGGATTGAAAACTGGAATGTATTATTTAAGATCTAAACCATCTAGTGATGCTACTAAATTTACAATTGATCCATCATTATTAAAGAATGATGAGGGTTGCACTAATTGTTCAGCTTAATTTATAAATATTATCATATTATAATAATAATTATTATTATTATAATTAGTTAAAAATTTAGATAATTATATGGATCACACTAATTTATATGAATTACCATGTAATTTTATAGTATTCTTTATAAATTAATTTAAATCCAATTCGTTCTGCTGCTGTGAATTCTTTAATGATATATCCTTGTTTAGTCAATCGATTTATTATTGTGTAATGAATTCTTTTATTAACAATAGGAGGACCAAAATCGGTTTCCTTGTTTAGTATTATACCTCTTTCTTTTATATTACTTGCTTGAATAATTTTAAAATAGATATTATAAAATACTTTATGAAAATCTTTATTATTGTTAGCTGTTAGTAATCCATGTATATTTGGAAATGTATAATTAGTCATAGAACAAAAATTATGTTTTATTATATTGGTATTAAAGTTTTTTAGTTTATAGTATAACATTTTATTATTATAATTAATATAATTTTTAAATAGATATAAAAAAATCGGCATTTTAAATCTTTGGCGGTGTAAATGCCGATTTTTCAGCTTTGTAAATTTTAGATTTTTTACGTTTACTTGATTTTTTACTGCCTTTTTTATCTTTATAAAAATCTTTGTTATACGCATAAATAAAGTAATTTTTATAGATGAATAGTTAAATAATTTAGATAATCTAAAAAAATATATTGATAAAAATAATAAAACACCATCGCAAAATAATAAAATAGATGAAATTGAGTAATTGGATGTATTGTCAAATTATAATATACAAAAATAAAAAATATATAATAAAAAATTCTGAAATATATAACAAATGGACAAAAATTATTACATCAGAAAAATATATTGATACTAATAATAAAAGACCTTCGAGTTCTGATAAAAATAAAGAAATTAAAATATTAAGTAAATGAATTAGTCATCAAATAACAAATTATAAATCAAAAGGAAAAATAATGATCCAAAATATAAAAACTATTTTTAATCTCTAAAAATAGCAATATAATGATTACTACCACCTGTTTGTTTATTTGATTTCCATTTGATTTTTAGATTAGTTTTTTCATTAAACTCTCCGCAATCATTTATTAAATCTTTTAACATATTAATATCTGTTTTATAGACTTCTTTATATTTTCTATATTGATATATTTTAGCATATGATTTTATACATCTTTCAATTTCATCAATGTCATCTGTTTCATATACATAAAGTGGAACAATATCGTCTTTTTTATCTCCATTATATTGCTTTAATCTTTGTTTGAGATTTTTCGTTTTTCCTACTTTATAATGTCCCAGACCATCTGGTGTTTCTAATATATATATTACACCTTTTGATGGATTTATTTTTGGTTTTTGATTATTTTCAAGTGTTTTAATTTTATCTTCTAATCCTTTTATTATATATTCTTTATATTGATCTATAACTTGTTCTAATTCATAATAATATTCACGAACTTGTATTGCCTTTTTAGTTTTACCAAGAACAAAGTTCATGCTAAAAGGCTTATTAGAAATATAAAGTATTTCTAATAAGCGTTTTACTTTGCATAGCCATTATTTTGAAACATTTTGGTGTTAATAAAATTGTATCTTTTGGTTTACCTTTCATACCATTACTTTTTCCTTTTATTATTTTATAATCTATTTTTTCTTTGTAAGAATATAATAAAGTATCCTTAATATGTCCAGTTGTCATATTTAACCATTTAGCAATAACATCAATATTTATTGAAAAATTATATTTATCTTTAGAATCATATAAACCAAAAAAATCATTTATAAAATTATTATTTATTTTAGTATGAGTTTTTAGGAATTCAATTAGAGCGGTGCGTATTTTAAATGCCGATTTTTAAGCTTTGTAAATTTTAGATTTTCTACGTTTACTTTATTTTTTACTGCCTTTTTACCTTTATAAAAATCTTTGTTATACGCATAAATAAAATAATTTTTATAATGGTTTTTCTTAATATTTTAAATCTTTAAGAATACACAGTTGAAATTAAAAAGCATAATATAATTTAATTAAAATATAGGAAAATGATTATAAAACAATAATTTAATTATTTAAACATTATTTTATTTATTATAGTAGAATGGAACAAACTAATTATAAACAATTGTATAATGAATTGTTAAAATTATTTGAAGAAATTAAAAATGAAAATAATGAATTAAAAATTAAAAATGATGAATTATTTACACATCTTAAAAAATATACTGCTCATAATGGTAGTAAAACTTATTATCAAAAGAATAAAAATGTAATTCTTGAAAAGAATAAAGAATATGTCAGAGCATATAAAGATCAATTGCCACCTGAGAAAATTAAAGAATATAATAAAAGAGCATATGAAAATAGGAAAAATAAATTATTAAATCAAAATACTGAAAAAAATGTTTAGATTTTTAAATAAATATTAATTAATATTTATTTAAAGAAATAATATATAATATTATAATATAATGAAGATTAAAGAAAAACCACCCGATCCAGTTCCAAATGAACCTGGAGAAAAAGTTAAAACTTTTTCTTCAGCTAGATTATCCGAAAAATCTAAAGATTTTTTGGATAATGAACAAGTTTATAAAATGATTAAATGTCCTCTTAAATCTGTTCTTAAAGAATACGATAAATTACAACCAATTATTGACAACATTGTTAAAGATATAAATAAATTTGTTATTTTAGGTTATCAATTCATTAGATTATATTTATTGGATAAATTTAATACTAATAAAGAATTTCCTACTATTAATAAAAATTTTATTTTAGATGTTCTTAAAACTATAGCAACAAGTGAAACAAATAGAGGTAAATCTAATAAAAATGAAAATATTAAGAATAAATCTATCAAAGATGATATTAAATTATTTTATGATAATGTATTTTCTAAATTAGTAAATGAAAAATTGTCATACACAAATAAAACTTATATTTTAGAACAAACAGCTAAAGAAATGATTACTTGTTTAGAAACTAATATATCAACACATTTTATTAAACATCTTTTCAGATATATAAATTGTTTATTCAAAGATCCAAAAACCAAACAGATTAAATTAGAAAAAGATAAGGAAAAAAGAAAAGTTATGTATAAGGAACTAAATGAAGAAATTAGAAATCTTAAATCAGATTTAATTAATAATAAAATAGTTGATTCAAAAAGTAAATATCATGAATGGATTAATAAGACTAAAAAATATTTATATCCTGAAAAAATAACTAAAACGATTGCTTATGATATAAAAATAAATCCAGAAAAATACTTAATACATTCATTTTATATTAATTCTAAAATTGAAGAACTTGGAAAGAAAATTTTTCAGGTCATACCGCAGAGAAATACTATAGTTCCTAAAAATATTGTATTAAATACATCAGGAATTGCGGATTACATTGGTAATAAATATCCTAAATTATTTGACTATCAAAAAACAGAAATTATGCATAATTGTAAGCAATATCAAAAACATGTTTGGAGTAAAATATTAAAATTAGAAAAAAGAAGTATATTCAATAATGATGAGTATGTTTTTTATAATCAAATAACAACTGATGGATTTAGTTGTTGTTTATTATTTATTCTAAAAAAGTATAAAGATAAAGAATATGGTGATAAATTACCTAAATGTATTCAAGATGATTGTGATATAAAAAATGTTAATAGTTTAACCAAAGATGAATGTAATAAATATTTAGCCAATGAATATAAATTAGTTTCAGTCGACCCGGGAAAGATCAGACCGTTAAGTATGATAGATGAAAATAATAATTTTTATAAATATAGTGCTTGTAGAAGAAGATTTGAAACATATACAAAAAGAAGCAAACAAATTATAGATGCAGAGAAAATAAAACATAATATTATTGAAAAAGAAACTGAACTATCAAAATTTAATTCAAAAACATTAAAAATAGAAGAATATAAAAAGTATATAACTAATAAAAATAAATTAAACAATCAAGTTAAACCATTTTATAATAACATATTATTCAGAAAACTAAATTTTAGAAGATTTGTAAGAACTAAACAATCAGAAGAAAATTTATTAAATGAAATAGAAAATAAATTTTTAACTAAAGATGATAAGATTAATAATAAGAAAATATTATTACTATACGGTGATTATAGTCGCACATCTATGATGAAAGGGACACTACCAACTCCTAATATAGGATTTAAGAAATTATTATTGAAACGATTTGAAATATTAGAAGTGAATGAATATAATACAAGTAAATTATATAATAAAACTTTTAAAGAACTAGAAAATGTATCAGTAAGAAAGAATAAGCATAAAAAACATTTACATGAAATACTAACTCCAAAAGAGGAAACCGAACGGTGTATTTTTGTAAATCGTGATAAGAATGCTTGTAAAAATATTTTATATTTAGGACAATATTTTTTAAGAAATCAATCAAGACCAATAGAATTCTGTCAAAAAGTAAAAGAAAATAAAGTAGTTGTAAAGCAACGAAAACCGAGGCAGAATTTAAAAACTAGTGAGTTTTTAAATAATGATGATAAAAAATCAAAGATTTTATAATCACAGAAGAAAGAAATTGTTGTTTAATCAAGGTAGTAAATTAAATGACATCTGATGGGATTATGTGTATCTACCTTAATATACACATAAGTAAACCCATTATTTAGAATTTAGAACTCTTTAATGAGTAAAGCGATCTTTTATTTTTATGTCTTATAAATTGGCATTTAAAATACGCACCGCTCTAAATCCATTATATATATTAGTTTAGATATTATTTTCGGACATCCGAAAATAATATTTATATATTTTTTATTCATTAAGAAAAATCCATTTATAACCTAATGCAGATTTTCTATATCCTTTACAACAATAAGAAATCCCACCAGCATTATTTAGAATTTAGAAACTCTTTAATGTGTAAAGCAATAAATATTTTTTTGTCATTAAAACCTGCATTTAAAATATATTTATTTATTATAGTAAATGATTATTGGGTTATGTGGTTTGGCAGGTTCGGGAAAAACAACAATTGCAAAATATTTAGTTGAAAAATATAATTTTACTGAATTAAGTTTTGCAACATGTTTGAAAGATATTGTTTCAATTATATTTAATTGGAATAGAGAATTATTAGAAGGTGATACACTAGAATCGAGACAATGGCGAGAGACAATTGATGAATGGTGGAGTATTAGATTAGGAATTCCAAATTTAACACCAAGATTTATTTTACAATATATAGGCACTGATATAATGAGAAATCATTTTCATCCGGATATTTGGATTTCACATATTGAAAGGAAATTACAACCAAATATTAATTATGTTATTACAGATTGTAGATTTTATAATGAAATAAAAATGTTACAAAAATATAATGCATATATTATTAAAGTGAATAAAATTAATATTAAATATTACTCACATTCATCAGAATTATTAGCTATTGAAATTGATGATAATTTAGTTGATTATAATATTAATAATGATGGAACTATAGAAAAATTATATTTAGAAATTGATAAATTATTAAAGTTAATATAATTATTTTTTTATTACATATGATTATAATAATCTAATTATAATATATGTTTAAAAATATTTTAAAAAATATAATTACTGATTATTTATTAGATGATAATGATGATGAAATAGAAACAATAAATTGGATTGAACCAAATACTAATACTAATATTAATAATTATAATTGCGGATGTTGTGATAATTGTTTATGTTTTGATAATAAATCTTGTGATAATTGTGGTTGTAATTGTAATAATAATGAAGAACATTCATATGAAGATGAAACTGATAGTTTATCAAAATCAAGTTCAATATCTAATTTTACAATTAAAATTATAAATGATAAAGAAAAAAAAGTTAGAATAACATTACAACTCAAAATAAATACTAGTGAAACTGAGAAAACATTAAAAATAGATGTTGATATAAATAAAGATACTTATTTAAAAATAGCAGATGAATTGATTGAATAAAATTATTCTCGGTTAGTCTTTATTATACAGTGACAAACCTGATTTTGTCTCGCAAGCACTCAAAGATTAACTGTGCTTCGGAAAGTGCCGCAATGGCATCAACCCACCTTTAGGTCTCACACCGCCATCTCGAGCGGCGCCGGGCGTGGGCGGTATCCTGCTACCAGAGGCTTGTCATGGCGGTAGTCGCAATTGGGATTTCGACAACCTCCCATAAGATCGAACCTGCACTGGATTGCCTTGCGCTTCGGCACGGGAAGGAGATCAGCTTCCCCGTGGGCAAAATCGCATGCATCGCCGTAGGGGCACTCGCCGTTCTGTTGAAACTTATCGCACAGGATGGTCTTGCGTAGCGGATTAACTGGCTTTTCCGACTTTTCCGGCTTGGGGAGGCAAATGGTTGCTTCCTTTATTTGACCGCGGAGTTCTTCGATCTTTTTCTTTTCTTGAAGTTCCTTTAGGTATTCTTCCATGGCGACCCGTGTTTCTTCCGATGTGTGATTGTGTCCAAAGTGACACTTGCCATGGAGGAAGAGGGTGCACTTTACACCGTTCCTGCAAGGTGTGCGTGGCATCGTCTTAATGACAATAATATATTACTAATATAATGTATATTAATGTTATTAAACACTTAATATTTCAATTTTTTTTATAATAAAATGGTTTAAAGATATTTTATTATAATTATTTATTATGACAAATACTTCAGAGTTTGCAATTGGAATTGATCTTGGGACTACCTATTCTTGTGTAGGTGTCTATAAAAATGGTAAAGTTGATATTATTGCCAATGATCAAGGTGATAGGACAACCCCTTCTTATGTAAGTTTTACTGATACCGAGCGATTATTAGGAACTGCTGCTAAGAATGCTACTAATAGTAATCCATCAAATACTGTATATGATGCCAAGCGTATGATTGGTCGTGATTTTACAGATAAGAAACTACAAGAAGATATGAAGCATTTTTCATTTAAGGTTATTGATGATAATAATAAGCCAAAGATTTCTGTAATGTTTAAGGAAGAGCAAAAGCAATTTACACCAGAAGAGATTTCTGCAATGATTTTAACTAAAATGAAGCAAATTGCAGAGCAATATTTAGGTCATGATGTTAAGAATGCAGTTGTAACAGTTCCTGCTTATTTTAATGATGCACAACGTCAGGCAACTAAGGATGCAGGTGTTATTGCTGGTTTAAATATTCTACGAATTATTAATGAACCAACTGCTGCAGCTATTGCTTATGGATTAGATAAGATTAAGGATACAACTCAACGAAATATTTTAATTTTTGATTTTGGTGGTGGAACTCATGACGTATCACTTTTATCTCTTGAGGATGGTGTATTTGAGGTAAAGGCAACAGCTGGAGATACTCATCTTGGTGGCGAGGATATTGATAATCGTATTGTGAAACATGTATTAGAAGAGTTTAAGAAGAAGCACAAAGTGGATTTAGTTGATAATAAGAGAGCAGTTAGACGAATTCAGACTGCTGCAGAACGTGCCAAGCGTGCTCTCAGTGGTAATACCACAGCAACTATTGAGGTTGATTCTCTTCATGAAGGAATTGATTTTAGTGTTGTATTAACTCGGGCACGCTATGAAGCATTGTGTGCAGATATTTTTACTAAAACACTTGAACCGGTTGAGAGTGTATTAAAAGATTCCAAGATTGCCAAGGGTGATATTCATGATATTGTATTAGTAGGTGGGTCTACACGAATTCCAAAGGTCCAAGAATTATTATCTAATATGTTTAATGGGAAACAATTATGTCATAGTATTAATCCAGATGAGGCTATTGCATATGGTGCAGCAGTTCAAGCTGCTATTTTATCTGGTCAGAGTGATGAGAAATTAGATTCATTAATTCTACTTGATGTGACACCTTTATCACTTGGTGTTGAGACCTCGGGTGGTGTTATGACTAATTTAATTCCGAGAGGAACTACAGTGCCAGTTAAAAAGACTCAAACATTTTCAACAGCCGCAGATAATCAACCGGGTGTGACAATTCAAGTATATGAGGGTGAACGTCAATTAACAGTTCATAACAATAAATTAGGAGAGTTTCATTTGAAGGGTATTCCACCAATGCCACGAGGATCACCACAAATTGAAATTTCATATG
>Ga0214921_10002060_pt1 | contig 33264 bp, 38 predicted proteins | sample LL1505_MetaG_FD_177992 | JGI IMG/M metagenome (GOLD analysis project Ga0214921, IMG submission 177992) | Freshwater microbial communities from Lake Lanier, Atlanta, Georgia, United States - LL-1505 | ecosystem: Environmental > Aquatic > Freshwater > Lake | place: USA: Georgia | collected... | reverse complement strand
CTAATGGTCGTGTAACATCAGTATCAACATTTGCGGTTAGTGATCCATCATCCTTAGCCTTCTCAATTGCTTTAGGATAAAATATGGCAAAACCAACCACAAGAAAACTATTTAAAGACTATTGCCTACGTAGGTTAGGTTGGCCTGTCATTGATATCAACGTAGATGATGACCAAGTAGAAGATCGTATTGATGACGCTTTATCATTTTTCTACGATTATCATTATGATGGTACTGAAAAAATCTATATGAAACATAGAATAACGGCTGAAGATATTAATCGCCGTTGGATTTATTGTCCAGATGCAGTCATTTCTGTAAATAGAGTTTTTCCTTTTGATGATTCTAATTCATCAATTAATATGTTTGACTTGCGTTATCAATTACGTTTGCACGACTTATATGACTTCACATCGGTAAGTTATGTGTCATATGAAATTACTATGCAACATATTGCAACATTGAATATGTTGTTCTCTGGTCAACCACAATTCAGATTCAATCGCCATCAAAACAAACTATTTTTGGATATTGATTGGAGTAGCGATAGAGATGTTGGTGAATATGTTATTATGGAATGTTATCGTGCATTGACACCAGATACAATCACATTGACTGGTACATTTTCTGCTAACACAACTTCAAACACAGTTACAGGTACTGGTTCAATTCTTGACCAAGAGGTTTTAGAAAATGACATGATTACAATTAATGGTGTAGAAAAACAAATACGACACATTAATTCACCGACTGAATTTGTATTAGTAAGTCCAGTGACAACTAATGTTGCAGCTGCGACTATAACGAAAACAGGCGCATCTGATGTTTGGAACGATAGATTCTTAAAAAAATATGCAACTGCAAAAATCAAATATCAATGGGGTTCTAATTTAAGTAAATTTGCTGGTATTCAAATGCCGGGTGGAGTCACACTTGATGGTCCTAGAATCATGCAAGAAGCACAAGCTGAAATTGATAAGATTGAAGAAGAAATGTATACAATGGGTAGCTTACCGAGTGAAATTTTTGTAGGATAAAAATGGCAACAAATGTCTATTTTAATCCGTTTCCCAAGAACATAACTTCTGAGCAACTGCTCGTTGAAGATTTACTTATTGAGGCAATGCAAATCTATGGCATGGAAGTATTCTATTTGCCTAGAAGTAGCCGTGACCAAGTAGATTTTCTATACGGAGAAGATACACTAAAACAATATACCGAAGCGTATACAATTGAAATGTATCTTGAAGATGTTACTGGAATGGAAGGTGAAGGTGACTTCATCTCTAAATTTGGATTAGAGATTAGAGATGAGGTTACTTTATTAATATCTCGCAGAAGATTTGCCGCAACTGTACCACAAAAAAGACCACAAGAGGGTGACTTAGTTTATGTGCCTTTAGTACAAAACTTTTTTGAGATTACTTTTGTAGAACACGAAAACAATCAAGCGATGTATTACACATTGGGCCGTGGCCGTGGTGCCAATGTCTATGTCTATGCACTAAAGATGAAACAGTTTGTATTCTCTAATGAGATTGTTGATACTGGTATCAGAGAAGTTGATGAACAAATTAGAGATGCATATCCAAGAACTCGTATTACATTGTTGTCTGGTTCAGGTAATTTTGTTGAAGATGAAATAGTATACCAAGGTGCTAATCTTGCATATGCAACCGCACAGGCTATTGTGCATAATACGACTGCAAACTCTTTCATAGATATCATTAGAGTATCTGGTTCATTCTTAACTGGTAGTGTAAAAGGCAATACAAGTTCTGCAAATTGGATTATCAATACTGTCTCTGATACTGCGTTGATGAATACCGCATTTGAAGATGTTGTCGATAATGCTAGAATACAATCTGAAGCTGCTGGAATCTTAGACTTCACAGAACACAATCCATTTGGTGAACCTTAATGTTAGGTAATGCACATTTTTATAATAGAACAATACGAAAAGTTGTCACAGCTTTTGGTACGATGTTTAACGACATTCAACTACAAAGATATAACAAAGATGGAACAAGAGCTTATGAAATATTCAAAGTACCTCTTTCATATGGCACAAAAGAAAAGTATCTAACTAGAATCACATCTGATCCAGATTTAACAAAATCGATTGCAACAACTGTTCCTAGAATGTCATTTGAATTGACAGGAATGAGTTATGATACAAGTAGAAAACTACCAACAACAATAAGAAACTTTTCGGCCAACACTTCCACAACATCTTTACAAACACAATATTTGCCAGTACCATATGACTTTGAATTTTCAATGTCAATCTATGTAAGAAACACAGAAGACGGAACACAAATATTAGAACAGATTTTACCATTCTTCACACCAGACTTTAACGTAACAGTTAACTTTATTCCTGGTATGGATCAGAAGTATGATATGCCAGTCAAACTCAATTCTGTAAATACAACTACAGATTATGAAGGCGACTTTATGTCTACACGATTAATCATGTGGGATTTAACATTCACAGCAAAAGGTTACATTTGGCCGCCAGTTCAGAATGGCAAAATTATTCGTCAAACTACTGAGAATATTTACATAGATGTTTCTAGTATAGATGGACAAAGAGTCATTGTGCATACTGCAAATGGTTTTGGTGTGTTTACAACTGGCGAAACTATTAGAGTTGATAAAAGAGACCTTACTGGTGAAGTTGTTTATTTTAGTAACACTTCAACCGGTGTTTTTATTGCCAATAAATTAAATAAACTTTTACAAGTTGGTGATGCGGTAACTGGTCAATATTCTAATGCAACATATGTTATTAAATCGACTGATATTGTACCGACAAAAGATATGTCGATTGTCACAGTACCAAAACCATTAACAGCTCAGATTGACGATGAATTTGGTTTCTCAGATACCATAACTAATTTCCCTAATGCATAATGAATAAATTGAATCAAACATTGTCAGAAGTTTTAGATGTTGAACCTATCGACACTAAACCAATGACACAATTAATTGCCATCAACAATATTGATGATGACGCTGAGTTCGCTCGTCAAAACATTAGAGAGTTGATTCAAAAAGGCAATGATGCAGTTGAGGGTATTTTACATGTTGCAAAAGAATCTGAACACCCAAGAGCATATGAAGTTGCAGCCAATCTAATCAAAAATCTTTCTGATTTAAATAAAGACTTGATGGAAATTCAAAAACGTAAAAAAGATTTAGTACCACAAGAACATAAAAATTCTGGTAATATTAATGTAGATAAAGCCGTATTTGTTGGTTCTACTACAGAGTTAGTTAAGTTTTTAAAGAACAATAAATAGGATTACTATGCAAGAATTAATTGAACAACTAAAAGTTATTTTAGGTACAAACTTTGCTTTGTATTTGAAGTCACACAACTATCATTGGAATATTGAAGGTAATAATTTTCCTCAATATCACGATTTTTTAAACAATTTTTATAATGAAGTATTTCTACAAAACGATTCAATCGCAGAACATATAAGATATTTGGATGCCTATGCACCAGGATCATTTACTAGATTTTTAGAATTATCTGTTGTAGATGAAGCAACAACTGTTCCTGATGCATTGACTATGATGATTAATTTAAAGAATGATAACGACAGATATATCATTCAACTCCGTGCTGGTATTGTTGTTGCTGAAGGTGCAGGTGAACCAGCTGTATCAAACTTCCTACAAGACTTGTTGGGTGCTCATCAAAAGAAAGCATGGATGCTACGTAGCATTGTGAAGTAAATGTCTGATATTGGTTATCTTGGTAATTCGAATCTGAAAAAACCTGGTGTAGAAATATCCTACACCGAGGAACAAGTTGCTGAAATTATAAAATGTACTCAGGATCCTGTCTACTTCATTAAGACATATGTTAAGATTGTTAACGTAGACAGAGGTTTAATGCCATTTGAGATGTGGCCATTCCAAGAGGATATGGTTAGAACATTTCACGAAAATCGTTTCTGTATCGCAAAGATGCCTCGTCAAGTTGGTAAAACAACCACGACTGTAGGCTATATGTTGTGGTCGGTATTGTTTCAGGATGACTACAGTATTGCTATTCTTGCAAACAAAGGTGCTCTTGCTCGAGACATTTTGGGTCGTGTTCAATATGCGTATGAGTATTTACCAGTATGGTTGCAACAAGGTATCATTGTTTGGAACAAAGGTAACATTGAGTTAGAAAACAAATCTAAGATTGCCGCATATGCAACGTCAGCAGCTGGTGTTCGTGGAGGTTCTTATAACTTAATCTTCTTAGATGAATTTGCTTTCGTTCCTAAGAATTTAGCAGATGAATTCTTCACATCTACATACCCTGTGATTTCATCTGGTAAAACTACCAAAGTTATTATTGTTTCAACACCATTTGGTTTGAATCATTTCTATAAGATGTGGGTAGATGCTGCGGAGGGTCGTTCAACATATAAAACACTTGAGGTTCATTGGTCACAAGTGCCAGGCCGTGATGCGGCTTGGAAAGAAGAAACGATTCGTAATACTTCTGAAGAACAGTTTAGACAAGAGTTTGAGACAGAGTTCATTGGTTCATCTGCAACTCTGATATCTGGTTCTAAATTACGTTCATTGGCGTTTTTTAATCCATTATACTCAGAAGAAGGATTTGATATATATGAGCAGCCTATACAAGGACATATGTATATTGCCAACGTAGATTGTGCAGAAGGTGTTCAACAAGACTATTCTACAATTAATGTAGTAGATGTTACACAAACACCTTATAAACAAGTGGCTAAATATAGAAATAATAAGTTACCTTTGTTGTTTTTTCCAACTGTAATATATTCAATTGCAAAAAAATACAATGAGGCTTATGCATTGATTGAAACAAACAACATTGGCCAGCAAGTTGTAGATATTCTTCACTATGATTTAGAGTATGAGAATATCTACAAGTTGGAACATCATCACATCAAGGGTCAAAGTATCTCTGGTGGTTTCAAAAGGGCAACATCGTTTGGTATTAAAACAACTAAAACTGTCAAAAAGATTGGTTGTGCTAACTTAAAAACGCTGATTGAGAATGATAAATTAATCATTAATGACTTTGATACGATTGCGGAATTGAATACATTCGTAAGAGTTCGTGATAGTTACGCAGCTGAAGAAGGTAATAATGATGATTTGGTTATGGGTCTAGTACTATTTGCTTGGTTGACAGCTCAGACTTATTTCAAAGATTCTACGAATATAGACGTTAGACAACTTATGTTGGCAGAACAAAATATGTTCATAGAAGAAGATTTGACTCCTGTAGGTATTATTGACGATGGGCGCCGTGAGGAAGTCTTAGTTGATACTGGAGATGTATGGACAGAAAAGGGATATCTATCCTCAAGATTCTAAAAAACTAAATACTGTATTAGTTATAAATATAATTGACCCAATAACAAAAAGGAGAAATCCATGGCATTTCAGCTATCACCAGGTGTAAATGTATCAGAAATCGATCTGACTACAATTGTACCTTCCGTTGCCACTTCGGTTGGCGCTTTCGCTGGACAGTTCGCTTGGGGACCAGTAGGTGAAGTCATTACCATTTCTGATGAGGTTCGCCTTGTTGAAGTATTTGGTGGACCTAACAACACAAACTACGAATACTGGTTCTCAGCATCAAACTTTCTTGCATATTCTAACAATCTAAAAGTTGTTCGTGCGGCTAACACCACATCAACTTTCAATGCGACCGCAAACGGTGCGGCAGTATTAATTAAAAATTCAGACGATTATCTTGCAAACTATTCTACTGCAAACACATCGCTTGGACCAGTTGTAGCAAGATACGCTGGTACATTTGGTAACAGTATTCGTGTTTCTATTTGCGCTTCTTCACAAGCTTTCTCTGCTAACTTAACAGTTACAGATTCAATGAGAACTAATGCCGTAACTTCCGGCACTACAGTTATTAACGTAAACGGTACTGCAAATGCAGCTGCAAACGTACAAGCTGGAGACTTAATTTCTGTTGATGGTGGTTCATCATATACTAGAGTTGCTTCTGTAAATACTACTGCAATCATTCTTTCATCTGCTGTTACTAGTACAATTGTTGCTAATACTGCAATTCTTCGTAAATGGCAATATGCAGATAGTTTTGGTGTTGCACCAGGTACTTCTGACTATACAACTGCTGCTAGTGGTTCAGGTGATGAATTACATATCATCGTTGTTGATGAAGATGGTAAATTCTCTGGTGGTGTTGCAAATACAGTACTAGAAAAATATGCATTTGTGTCTAAGGCATCTGACGCTAAGTTTGGTGACGGATCTACAAACTACTATGTTAACATATTGAATCAACGCTCACGTTATGTGTGGTGGACTGGTCATGCACCAGGTAGCTCAAATTGGGGAACTGCTGCAAACGGAACAACATTTGATTCCATGAAGAATCCGTTTACTGCATCTTTGACTGCTGGTGCTGATGGCACAATGACTAGTGGTGCAATCACTACTGCATATGCACAATTTGCTAGTCCAGATGCGGTAGATTTTGGATTAATCATTTCTGGTCCTGGTGACGCAACAGTTGCTGGTTATATTATTTCTAATATTGCCGAAACTCGTAAAGACTGTATGGCATTCTTGTCACCAACTAAGGTTTCAGTTGTTAACAACTCCGGTTCTGAATCTGCTTCTATTATCGCATATCGCAATTCTTTAACAAGTACATCATACGCTGTTCTTGATTCTGGATACAAATATCAATTTGACAGATACAATGATGTATATCGTTGGGTGCCGTTGAATGGTGATATTGCTGGTCTTTGCGCTCGTACCGATCTTGAACGTGATCCATGGTTCTCACCTGGTGGTTTCAACCGTGGTACAATCAAGAATGTTATCAAACTAGCTTGGAATCCAACTAAGGCAGAACGTGACAACTTGTATGTTGTTGGTGTTAATCCTGTTACTACATTCCAAGGACAAGGTACAGTTCTATTTGGAGACAAAACTCTGTTGAGTCGCCCATCTGTATTTGATCGTATCAATGTTCGCCGTTTGTTTATCGTTCTTGAAAAATCAATCGCTAAGGCTGCACGTTCTTCGATGTTTGAATTCAATGACCAATTCACAAGAGCACAATTCATTAACTTGGTTGAACCATTCTTGCGTGATGTACAAGGTCGCCGTGGTATCACCGACTTCCGTGTTGTGTGTGACGGTACTAATAATACACCTAATGTAATTGATTCTAATCAATTTGTTGGTGATATCTATATTAAACCTGCACGTTCCGTTAACTTCATCCAACTTAACTTTGTTGCAGTACGCACAGGCGTAAGTTTTGAAGAAGTTGTTGGGCGATTCTAATAAATATAGAAAACAGGAGAAATTAAATGGCTTTTAACGTAAACGAATTCCGTTCCCAACTAGTTGGTGACGGTGCCCGTCCAAATCTATTCGAAGTATCTTTGCCGTTTCCTGCGTTCTCAGCGCCAGGAACTGCACAAGCTAAAACAACTTTCATGTGTAAGACTGCACAATTGCCTGGCTCTACGCTAGGTGTTGTGCCAGTTCAATACTTTGGTCGTGAATTGAAGTTTGTTGGTAACAGAACATTTGCCGATTGGACAATCACAGTCATCAATGATGAAGACTTTGTTATCCGTAATGCTTTCGAGCGTTGGATGCAAGGTATAAACAGTCATGGATTGAATGTTCGTAATCCAGCTGCATTAACACCAGGTGGTTACACAGTCGATGGTGAAGTTACACAATTTGGTAAAACAGGCAGTGAATTGAAGAAATACAAGTTCATCGGTTTGTTCCCATCAGACCTAACACCAATCGATGTAGATTGGGGTTCTAATGATACGATTGAGGAGTTCTCTGTGACTCTCACCTATCAATGGTGGGAATCAGTAGCCGATAACGTGATTTAAGAGAGATGGACTTCGGTCCTTCTCCATTTTTATAGAATGGATATTTAATGGCAATTAAACTATTCGGGTTTACACTCGGAAATAAAGATGTTGTTCAGGTACAAAACCCTGAGCAACCTTCTTTCGCACTTCCAACGGAATCGTTAGATGACGGTGCGGTAACGATAACGCAAAATGCCTACTACGGAACGTATGTAGACTTAGAGGGTGCTGTTCGCAATGAACTTGAATTAATTACCCGATATCGTGAAATGGCAAATCATCCTGAGCTTGAAATGGCGATTGATGATATTGTTAATGAAGCTATCACGCATGATGTAACTGGTCGTACAGTTGATATTATACTTGATAAGTTGAAACAACCAGAAACAATTAAGAAAAGAATTGTTGAAGAATTTGAGAACGTCTTAAAGATGCTCAACTTTGGTAATCTTTCTGATGATCTGTTTAAGCGTTGGTATATCGATGGACGAATTTATTACCATGTTGTAATAGATGAATCTAATCCTAAAAATGGTATACAAGAATTAAGATATATTGATCCACGCAAGATTCGTAAAGTGCGTGAGGTTAAAAAGATGAGAGATCCAAAAAGTGGGGCTCAAATCATTCAATCTATTGCAGAGTACTATGTCTATAACGACAGAGCTCCATCTGCACAGAGTTTCACATCAGAAGTAAATTCTGGTCTTCGTATTGCTACAGAGTCCGTTATTAACGTAAACTCTGGTATGATGGATGCAAAAAATACATTTGTTATTTCATACTTACATAAGGCAATTAAACCCCTTAATCAGTTGCGTATGATTGAAGATGCGGTAGTTATCTATCGTATATCAAGAGCACCTGAGCGCCGTATTTTTTATATTGACGTTGGTAACTTACCAAAAGGTAAGGCTGAACAATACTTGCGTGATGTTATGTTGAAGTATCGTAACAAGATGGTCTATGATGCACAGACTGGTGAATTGCGTGATGATCGCAAACATATGTCTATGTTAGAAGACTTCTGGTTGCCTCGCCGTGAAGGTGGTAAGGGTACAGAGATTACTACATTACCTGCAGGTCAAAACCTTGGTGAGTTAGAAGACGTTAAGTACTTCAGACAGAAACTATTAAACGCATTAAATGTACCTATTAGCCGTTTAGAACCACAACAAGGTGGTATGATAGGTATTGGTCGTACAACTGAAGTTACAAGAGATGAAGTTAAGTTTACAAAGTTTATTATTAGACTGCGTAATAAGTTCTCTCAGATTTTTGACCACGCTTTAAGAATTCAATTAGTTCTTAAAGGTATCTGTACATCAGATGAGTGGGATAGATTTAGAGAAGATATTTATTACGATTATAAGAAAGATAATAACTTCACAGAATTGCGTGATGCAGAATTATTGCGTGAAAGATTAGGTCTATTACAAGTTGTTGATCCATACATTGGTCGTTACTATTCAGCTGAATGGGTTAGAAGAAAGATTCTTCAACTATCTGATGAAGACATTTCACAAATGGACAAACAGATTGCCAAAGAAGACAAAGCCGGCATTGGTGGACCAACTATACCAATACCAGGACAAGAACAACAACAGGCAGAAACAGATGCTAATCCACCTGTAGATAATACGGCAGAAGAAGATTCAACAGAATCTAAAACACCAATGCTTGATGCAGATGCGGAAAAGTTGGCATCAAGACTAAATAAGAAATAGGAGAATAAATATGGAAACGATTGATTTTATTAATAGTGTTTCAGTTGGTAATGCAGCTGAAGCAAAAGATACATTAACTGATATGTTATCGACTAGAGCATTTGATGCTTTAAATGCAAGAAAAATTGATATTGCACAAACACTATTCAATGACAATGAAGAAGAACAAGAAGACGATACAGAAGCTGCATGAAATCTCTATTAGAATTTAAATCTATTGTTGAAGAAGAAACATCAGACTATTCAAAGTTTGATGTTTTGGTACGAGCAGGTCTTGCCAATAAGGCACAGATGCAACGTATTCACAAAATCTTAGATAAGATGAGTGAAGAAAGACCTAACTTTAATAATGCCGATAGAATGATTATTCAAAATCTTTTCACTAAGATGGTAGATTTACTTTCTAATAATAAACAAATCAATACACAAGCTCGCCGTGCAGTTCGTGAAGATGAAATTATCACAACAGATTTGGTGGAAGCATCAATTGATACCCCGCCAGATCCACCTGTTGCATTAATATTGAAACGTAAGTCTATTCGTTTGTTTCCAGATGGAACAAGAGTGGCATTATATTTCAATGATAAGTTAAACAGATTTTTTACTGTACCTTATGGATTACCAATTACAGGACCATTACAACAAAACGAAAGTGTTGAATTGGAAGAAGCTGTTATGGATACCCTACATAAGATTGTAAAGAATAAACAAGCTAAGTCAGTTAAATTTGCTTCTGGTCATACTCGCAAAGTTGACCACTATACCGCATCGGCAATTACAAATGTGCATAATGCGTTGAATGATGATAACAAGAAAAAGTTTGCTGATATGGTGCATAAATCACCAGAACATTTTGTGAAGGCTTCTGATTTTGCATTTAGTAAACACAAATGAGTTTTGTAGATTCGATTATACATAAGCGTTTAGATGAAGCAAAAGAAATACTTTTTGCTCGTTTGGATGAAATCGTTTCTAAAAGGTTAGAAGAAGCTAAGAGATATGTAGCTGAAGATACTTTTGAGTTTGTCGAATTAGAAGAAGCCGGCAACATTGTTAATATGGGCAGAGTCCAAAAGATTCGCCGAAGAATTAGAAGAAATGCTAAAGGGCGCATTGTTGTACAGAAGAATGTCAGACGCTCTAGTATTAAAGGTTATAGAATATCTGGTAACACAGTTAAAAGAATACCGGCTACAGTTAGGTTACATAAAGCTAGAATGTTGAAGCGTTCTTGGAAAACAACAAGAAAATCTAAATTGCGCCGTACGTTATTAAAAAGAAAAATGTCTTTGCGTAGACGCTCATCAATGGGAATAAGATAACATGTCAATAGAAATTCAAAATTCATTAAGAGGTTCATCCGTTGTTAGATGCGTTGATCCTGGAACATACACAGTCAATCTTATTGATTTAAGAAAAAATCCAACTACTGAGGTTGTTAACTCAGCAGATATTAAAAGAGTAACATGGTCTAGTAATGGTAATATTACCGTATCTAGAGCCGCAAATACTCCAGTTCTCACATTACACAATGCTGGAGAAATGCGTTTTGATGATTTTGGTTATTCTATTGCGAACAACAATACATCTAATGTTGTAATCACTATTGCAACTGGTGGTACGATTGTATTAGAATTATCTAAGAATTCGTCATACAACGTAGACGTTTATACAGGACAAGTAGTATCATGAAACTAATTACAGAAACAATTGAAACTGTAAAGTATTTTACTGAAGCTTCTGAAAATGGTAAGAAAAAACTTTACATTGAAGGTACATTTCTTGTTGGTGAACAAGTAAACAAGAATAATAGAATGTACAAAATGGACACACTTCGTAAAGAAGTAAACCGTTACAATGAAGAATTTATTAAAACTGGACGTGCATTGGGTGAACTTGGACATCCTGACACACCATCTATTAACTTAGAACGGGTGTCACATAAGATTGTTGGATTGACTGAAGATGGCAATTCTTATTATGGACGTGCTTTGATTTTAGAAACACCATACGGTCAAATCGTTAAAAACTTTATCGATAATGATATTCAAGTGGGTGTTTCATCTAGAGCAATGGGTTCTCTTGTACAGACTAAAGAAGGTTATAGTCTTGTGCAAGATGACTTAAAATTGGCCACTGCTGCTGACATTGTTGCAGATCCATCTGCACCTGGTGCTTTCGTTAACGGCATTATGGAAAATAAAGAATGGATGTTTGTTGAGGGGCGCTTCGTTGAAGTAGACTTTGACAACGCTAAAAAACAAATAAAGAGTGCTTCCAAAGCTCAAATTGAGCAGGTTGCGTTAAAGCTCTTTGAAAATTACCTACGAAAACTTTAAATTTATAAATAAGAAATCAAAAGGAGATTCCTAATGGCAAATAACAAATTAATGGAAGCAGCAGCCGACATTCTTGCAGGTAGTAAGAAGTCAGCATCCGGCATGCCTCCACAAAAATTACCTGGTGACGTACAGGATTTAGGCGGGCCAACGCCAGAGAATGGTAAACCAGATGACGATTCTGAAAAGATCGAAACTGGTAAAGGCGCTACTAAAGTGGCAGCCCCAACCAATAAACCTTCCGCAGCATCACCTGATACTCAGAATAAAGCTTCAAGTGGCAAACAAGCCATGAGTGAAGAAGATATTTCTGAAATGCATGATGATGAAGCCGAAGACAAGGCAATGATGAAAAAAATGAAGATGAAAGAAAAGATGAAAGAGGACGTTGACGCTCTCTTTGCTGATGATTCTACCATCTCAGAAGAATTCAAATCCAAAGCAGCAACAATCTTTGAAGCTCGTGTATACGACCGTATTACGCAAATTGAAGAAGAAACAGAAGCACGTTATGCTGGTATGTTAGAAGAAGCAATTGATTCTATCAAAGCAGACTTAACAGAAAAAGTTGATGACTATCTCAACTATGTTGTTGAACAATGGATGTCCGACAATGAAATCGCAATCGAATCTGGCCTACGTGCCGAATTGACTGAAGACTTCATTGGTGGATTACGCAATTTGTTTGCTGAACACTACATCGATGTTCCATCTGAGAAAGTAGATTTAGTAAGCGAACTTGCCGAAAAAGTTGAAGAACTTGAAGGCAAACTCAATGAAGAAATTGAACGTGGCATTAGTTACGCAAAAGCTTTAGTTGAGTCACGCAAGACTGAAGTAACACACCAAGTGTGTGAAGGTTTAACAGACACTCAAGCTGAAAAAATCAAATCGCTCGCAGAGGGCGTAGAATTCTCCACAGAGGACGAATACAAAAACAAGCTTGAAACAATCCGTGAAAACTATTTTCCTTCTGGTGTGAAAAAAGCAGCCGCACAAGACTTGCATGAACAAGTTGAAGACGGTAGTGAGAAGAAGACTGTAACGTCTGACGCTTATGTCCAATCCGTTATCGGCGCTATTTCTAAAACAAAATTATAATCTAAAACAAATCTAAGGAGATTTTATGTATTTGTCCGAATCATTACAAAAGAAATGGGAAGGCGTACTGGACCATCCAGACCTCCCAGCAATTAAAGACCCATACCGTAAAGCGGTTACTGCGGTTATTCTTGAGAACCAAGCTCAAGAGATGCAAAAATCATCTGGTATGCTCTATGAGGCACCTGTGGTTAACTCTATGGGTAATACCAACGGCGGTTTCCAAGGCGGTTCTGCTGCTGCGGGTCCTGTTGCCGGTTTCGACCCAATCTTAATCAGTTTGGTTCGCCGTTCATTACCTAATCTGATTGCGTATGACGTTTGCGGTGTTCAACCAATGACAGGTCCTACAGGTCTGATTTTCGCAATGCGTACTAAGTATGCTACTCAAGCAGGTACAGAAGCTTTCTACAACGAAGCAAACACTGGTTTCTCTGGTTTGGGTACTTCTGGAAACAACGCATTCGCAGAAGGTTCATTACCAACTGAGTTGTTCACAAACAACGCTGCCGCTGTTGCTGCAATGACTACAGCTCGTGCTGAAGCTTTGGGTGATGGCGCTGCTGCTAACGCATTCCAAGAAATGGCATTCTCTATTGAGAAAGTTACTGTTACTGCAAAGACACGTGCTTTGAAGGCAGAATACTCAATGGAACTTGCACAAGACTTGAAAGCAGTTCACGGTCTAGACGCAGAAACAGAATTGGCAAATATTTTGTCAACAGAAATTCTTGCTGAAATTAACCGTGAAGTTATTCGTACAGTTTATGCATCTGCTAAAATCGGTGCACAAGTAGGTACGACAACTGCTGGTATTTTCAACCTTGACACAGACTCTAATGGTCGTTGGATGGTTGAGAAGATCAAAGGTCTTGCATTCCAAATTGAACGTGAAGCCAATACGATTGCTAAAACAACTCGTAGAGGAAAAGGTAACATCATGATCTGTTCATCTGATGTTGCATCTGCTCTTGCAATGGCTGGTATTCTTGACTATAACTCTGCATTACAGAGTCAAGTTAGTTTGACAGTTGACGATACAGGCAATACATTTGCTGGTACTATCTTTGGTCGTATCAAGGTCTATATTGATCCATACTTCCCTGCTAACTTCAACAGCGAATTCGCAGTTGTTGGTTACAAAGGTACTAACGCTTATGACGCTGGTCTATTCTACTGCCCATACGTTCCGTTGCAAATGGTTCGTGCAGTCGATACGGGTACTTTCCAACCAAAAATTGGATTCAAGACTCGTTACGGCTTAGTTGCAAACCCATTCGCAGAAGGTACTACTCAAGGTTTGGGCGCATTGAACACTCAAGCTAACAACTACTACCGCGGATTCCGCATCAGTAACTTGATGTAATCGAAACCCCACTAAGAGGGTACTTTAAAAGGGGACAGAAATGTCCCCTTTTTTTATGTCTAAATATAAGACAGGAGATTTGAATGACAGCCATTACAAGAAACCCAACCAATCCAAACTTTCTTCAACCGAATAAGTTTATATTAACATTCGCAAGATTGCCAAACGTACAATACTTTTGTCAATCATTAAGTGTGCCTGGAATTTCTATGTCAGAAGCACAACAAGCAAATCCGTTCATTGACTTATATGTACCAGGAGAAAAAGCAACATATGATTTATTGAATGTCACTTTTCTTATAGATGAAGAATTAAAAGCTTGGGTAGAGATTCATGATTGGATTCGTGCGATGACTTTCCCAAAAGAGTTTGAAGAATACCAAAAACTCGGCACATTAAACAAATTTACAGCTAAGAGTGCAGTTAAAAAGCCTCAGTATTCAGATGCATCAGTTGTAATACTATCATCATCGAATACACCATATTACCGTTTTAATTTCCATGATTTGTTTCCTGTTTCTGTTTCTACCTTTGTTATGAGTGCTACGGATGACCCAAGTAACACAGTTAGTGCAGATGTTACCTTTAGGTACAGTTACTACGATATTGAAAAATTATTCTAAAACAGCTTGACATTATTATGAATTGAGAGTATACTCCGCAAAGGAGGCTTTAACTATGAAACAACTTGACGAACTACTAGAAGAATGGCGGAAAGATTCCGACATTGACAGAACAGAACCTGGCAAAGCATTGCTAGATATACCTAAGATGCACAGTAAGTATTTAAATATACTTTCACGGCATCGTTTACTTTCCAAAGAAGCTGAATTCAAATATAACAGAATGAAGAAGCTTAAGTGGGAATATTATACAGGTAAATTGGATGATGACGATCTTCAAAAATATGGATGGCAGCCATTCCCATTTGTACTCAAATCTGAGATCACTACATATATGGATAGTGACGAAGATATCAACAAGTACATTGCAACTAAAGCAATGCACGATGAGATTGTTGATGTTTGTACCGCTATATTAAAGGAGTTGAATAGTAGAACATTCCAACTCCGTGACTTTATAGCATGGGAAAGATTTATTCAAGGTGTCTGATTTAATACTTCATAAGAAGAATGAGGCTTTCATTCAGTTCGAATGTGATAGAAACATTGCACAAGAACTGAGTGACTACTTTACCTTCTACGTTCCAGGATATCAATTTGTTCCAGCTTACAAGAGTCGTTTGTGGGATGGTAAGATTAGATTAGCTGACTTGCGGAGCTTTTCAATATACCATGGTCTAGTACCTTATATTGAAAAGTTTTGCAAAGAACGTGATTACACATTAGAGATTGATTCTGATATATCAACAACAGAAAACTTTTCTGCAATTGAAGCTGCAGAGTTTGTTAAATCATTAAAGTTACCGCATGAGATTAGAGACTATCAATTAAAATCTTTCATTCATGCCATTCGTAACAGAAGAATTCTTTTATTATCACCAACTGCATCTGGCAAATCTTTGATACTATATTGCATCATTAGATATCTACAATCAGCAGATGCAAAACGTGGACTGTTAATTGTTCCAACAACATCATTAGTTGAACAAATGTATTCTGATTTTGCTTCATATGGATATGATTCAGAAGAATACTGTCATCGCCAATATGCAGGTAAAGAGAAACACACAAACAAGTTTCTTACCATAACAACATGGCAATCAATCTATAAAAACGAAGGTGATTACTTTGAACAATTTGATTTTGTTCTTGGTGACGAAGCACACCAATTCAAAGCAAAGTCTCTTACAACAATTCTATCTGGTTGCACAGCGGCTAAATATAGAATAGGGACAACAGGGACACTTGATGGAACTCAAACACATAGACTAGTATTAGAAGGATTATTTGGTCCAGTCTATAAGGCAACATCTACTGCCGAACTGATTGAAAAGAAACAGTTGGCAGATTTCAGTATTAAATGTTTGATTCTTAAATACTCTGATACTATATGTAAAGAATCTAAATCTTGGGACTACAACCAAGAGATCGAATACATAGTAATGAATAAGGCCAGAAATGACTTTATTAGAAATTTAGTTTTATCTCTGACTGGTAACTCGTTAGTGTTATTTCAATTTGTTGAGAAACATGGTAAACATTTATATGAGAATATTAAAGAACATGCAGGTAAAAGAAAAGTGTTTTTTGTATTTGGTGGCACCGATGTTGAGATTAGGGAATCGATTCGGGCAATTACTGAAAGAGAACATGATGCAATCATTGTTGCTTCATATGGCACTTTTAGTACTGGCGTCAACATTCGCAATTTACATAATGTTATCTTTTCCTCACCTTCTAAATCAAGGATTCGTAATTTACAATCAATAGGTAGAGGTCTAAGATTAGGTGATAACAAAGAAGCTGCAACTCTATTTGACATTGCAGATGATTTTAGAATTGGCAAGTTTACCAATTATACATTGAAACATTTTGTGGAACGTGTTAAAATATATGACGAAGAAAAATTCAATTACAAATTTTACAACATAGAACTCAAAAATGCTTAATACAACAGAATCGCAAATTAAAATTGTTCGTTTGCAAAGTGGCGAAGATATTATAGCTGATTGCACAGCAATAGAAGATAGTGATACTGTTTTACTGAATAGGCCGATGCACATCGTATTTAAAAGAGTATCAACGGGTAGATCCGTAATGATGATGATGCCTTGGTTGCCAATAGAATTGATTAAAGAAAATTCTGCTATAATTTATGAGGCAGATATACTTACTGTTATAGATCCAAAAGATGATTTAGTAGAGTATTATTCTAATGCAGTATGTGATGAAGATGTGAAACATGCAACAAAGTCTTCAATTAGGCCACAGTTGTTTGATGGTGAAGATGACGATGATGGTCCAACAGATGCAGAGTTGGATGAGGAAGAGTTAGTTGAATTGTTAAAAGAAAGACGTAATAGTAAGGTACATTAAAATGGACTATAGTGATGTTATTGTGAAAAAACCTTGGGGTATGGAATATCTCTGTTATAGAAATTCGAATGTTGCAATTTGGTTTCTACACATTGAAGAAGGTAAAGAAACTTCAATGCATTGTCATCCGAATAAGAACACTGGTTTTGTTTTACTTAAAGGCAAAACAGAGTTATCGTTCTTACGGAATACAATTAAATTAAAAGCTCTAGACAAGATACATATCTTTAGGTCTAGATTTCATTCTACAAAAGCAGTATCTAAAGGTGGTGCATTCATACTTGAAGTTGAAACGCCGGAAGATAAACATGACTTGGTTAGATTAGAAGACAAGTATGGTAGAACTGGTGAACAATACGAAGGTACAAAACATCATTTCGAAAAGACTGATGAATGTATTTGGATAGAAGAAGCTAATAATAAATCTAAACCTGTAGAAGTCTTTAACTGTCAAATAAGGCACATTAAGCCAGTTAAGCGATCTTTAATGAATGGTAAAGAAGAAGACTTATATATTATAACGAATGGTGGTATTTGTACCCACACAAATCAAATTATTGTATGGCCTGGTGATGTTATTGATGGTCATACTCTCTCTCGCCTGTTAAAGGCATTTTATCTTGAACCAACTACAACTATGATTTCGATTACAAAATGATACACTTATTTGACTTAGACTTAACAATTTGGGATTGTTTCAATAAACACAATGATCCTATTTGGGCAAAACAAATGGTTTTCCCTTTTAATAATACCGATGACGTTATCGTTGATGATGTTGGTTCTATATGCATACTCAGAGAAGGTGTAAAGGACTATTTAAAATATCTTCAAAGTGGTAACAACAAAATAGGGTTTGTTTCTGCTGGTAAACACCCAACAATACCCTATGAACATCAACAATCTGTGCATCTATTAAGAAAATTTGGCATATACAATTATTTTAATTTTATCAAAAGATTAGAGTCTAAGATATATGATAAGACACTTGATGTTAAGTTTGTTGTAGATAAAATTGTTTTCTATGATGATAATGATGATGTGCTAAATAAAATGAAACAGTTTAAGCATGTAACAGCTGTTGACTCTAAAGAACTTAATTGGAATGATTTGATTGGTAAAAAATATGATTGATATATTATTTGTACATCCTAACGCATCTGAAAAGATTTATCAAGGCCTTGCAAAAAACAATGCCGCAATTGAACCACCTATTTGGGCTGCAATGTTGGCGAATAGTGTTCGTGCAAAAGGATTTAAACCTGAAATCTTAGATGCAGAAGTAGAAGGTTTAGATTACCTATCTGCCGCAAAAAGAATCACAGAATATAAAACAAAGATTGTTTGTTTTGTTGTATATGGTCAACAACCATCTGCATCATCACAAAACATGGAAGGTGCAACTGCGACTGCAAGAGAATTGAAAGACTTATCACCAGATACATTCATTGTGTTTGTTGGTGGCCACGTTGCAGCTTTGCCAGTACAAACAATGAAACAAGAAACATTCATTGATGCCGTGTGTCAGAATGAAGGTGTTTATACATTACATGCATTGCTGTCATTGAGTAAATTAACTCAGTCTGAACTTAAAAGAGTTCCTGGTTTAGTTTATAGAGATGGTGTTAATATCATTATGAATGAGCCGACTGAAGTTGTTCCAAAAGAAAGACTTGAAGAAGAACTTCCTGGTATGGCATGGGACTTGTTACCATCTTTAAGTAAGTATAGAACTGCTGGGTGGCATTCATGGTCTAATGACACAGAGAAACAACCATTTGCAGCCATCTATACAAGTCTTGGTTGCCCATACAAGTGTTCTTTCTGTATGATTAATATTATCAACAGAACTAAACAAGGTGATAATGTATCAAGTGCCGATAGTAATACATTTCGTTGGTGGTCGCCAGAGTTTATCATTAAACAGTTTGATTACATTGCATCACAAGGTGTTCGTAATGTAAAGATTGCTGATGAACTGTTTGTTTTAAACCCAAACCATTTTGGTAAAATATGTGATTTGATTATTGAACGTGGATACGATTTCAATATTTGGGCATATTCAAGAGTCGATACCTGCAAGCCTAAGTACTTAGAGAAGTTACAAAAGGCTGGTGTCAAATGGTTAGGTCTTGGTATTGAAAATCCAAATAACACTTTGCGTAAAGAAATTCACAAAGAAGGATTCCAAGAAGTTAAAGTATTAGATTTGATTAATGATATTCGTAATGCAGGTATCAATGTTGGTGGTAATTATATTTTTGGTTTGCCGTATGATACAAAAGAAACAATGCAGGCTACATTAGACTTTGCATTAGAGAATCCAACTGAGATGGCAAACTTCTATTCTGCAATGGCATATCCAGGTAGTCCATTACATAATCAAGCACGATTGTTTGGTACAGAGTTGCCAAGTACATATTCTGGTTACAGTCAACATTCATACGACACTTTGAATCTATCAAATGAACATTTAACTTCGGCAGAAATCCTTGCATTTAGAGATAAGGCTTGGGATACCTATCATTCGAATGATAAGTATTTAAATCTATTAGAAAATAAATTTGGTCAAAAGGCCAGAGATGAGTTGGACTCAACAAAGACAATTAAATTGAAACGTAAATTATTAGGAGATTGATTATGAAGGCACTTATTATTACTTGGGAAAATTTTCAAGACCAAGAGTTGGTTTATCCATTCTATCGATTGAAAGAAGAAACGGATGATGTTACTGTTATGTCCAACGTAGCAGGTAAATTCTTTGGTATCATGGGGTCTAATATGACTTCACATGTTACCATTAATGATTTAAAACCAGAGAATTTTTATGAAATTTACCAACGATGTTTTGATTTGTTGGTATTGCCTGGTGGTGTTAAAGCTTTAGAGAAGTTGAGACAAGAAAAACGTGTCATTCAATTTATTTCAGATTGGAACAAACAAGGTAAAGTAATTGCTTCTACATGTCATGGTGCTCAATTAATGATTTCAGCCAAGATTGTTGAAGGTCGTGAGATTAGTGGTTACTATAGTCTTGAGGATGATATCAATAATGCAGGCGCTAAATATGTTAATGCACCCGTAGTTGTAGATGGTAATATCGTATCATCACCACATTATGACCACATGGGTATTTGGATGAAAACTGCTATTGATATGGTGAAACAAAATGCCACTAAGTTATGAACTTGATAAAGAAATCTTCCGTAAGGCCTCATTGTGCCGTGCATTCGAGGAAGAAGTTTACAGACGGCTACAAGATAAAACTATAAAGATACCTGTTTATCTTTCTGCCGGACAAGAGTACACATCTGCTACTCTCGCCACTTATCTAGAATCTATTGATAAACAAATCTTCATTCAACACCGAGGACATTCTACATACTTGTCTTTCGGTGGTAACATTGAAGAACTTGTTTATGAATTACTTGGTGACCCAAGAGGTTGTGCCAATGGTATGGGTGGTTCTGCCTCAATTCAATGTAGAGAAAAACAAATCTATGGACATGATGGTCTTATGGGTTCGCATGTTCCAATTTCAACTGGCATGTGTTACGGCAATAAAAAACTAACATTATGTTTTACTGGTGATGCAGCTGGTGAAGAAGACTATTCATTAACTGCAATTGGTTGGGCATCAACAAAGAACTTGCCCATTTGGTACATCGTTGAAGATAACAACCTATCAATTCTTACTGAGAAAAAAGTAAGACGTAATTGGGAACTACAAGATGTAGCTCAAAGTATGAATGTAAATGCATCTGGTTTGCCTGATGATCCATTAATGATTTGGAATTTTATTGAGTCACATAACATGGAAAAACCTATGTTATTAAACGTGACAACAAATCGTTTGTTCTGGCATGCGGGTGCAGGTATTGATGACCCACATACATTCGACAGACACAAAATTTATATTGATAAGTTTGGCACCGATATTGTTAAAGAGGCCGAACAGAGAGTGAAGGAAGCGTGGTCAAAATGTCTATCACATTAAGAGATACAATTAAAGAAACTGTTAGATATCATTTAACAGAAGAAAAAGGCCTTGCGATGGGTCAATGTCTAACTGCCGTTGGGTGGGTTGGTGGTACTTTACCTGAACTATATGAAGAAGATGGTATGGTAGAGATATCAATGGCAGATGTTGCAGGTGGTGGTTTCGCAGTCGGTGCGGCTCTTGCAGGTCGTAGACCAATGTATGTCATTCGTTACCAAGGGTTCAATTGGTTCAATGCACCAATGATTATTAACTACGCAGCCAAATCAAAAGAGATTTGGGGTGTACCTTGTCCAATGTTTGTTCGTTCTATTGCAATGGAAGGTGGTATTGGTCCTGTTGCAGGTTCATCACATCACGCATTGTATTATAGAATGCCTGGAATTAAAATTGTATCACCAATGACACCTGGTGAATATGAACAAGCATATGCCGATTTTATGGAATCTGATGATGTAGTTTATGTATCAGAACATCGTGGTGCATATGGTAACACAGAAGAATTACCCAATATTGAATATGATATACCTGATATTATTTTGTTTCCTATTTCTATTACTAGATTTGCAGCTGTTGAAGCATCAAAAGAATTAGAAAAAGAAGGTTACAAAGTTGCCGTACATCATATTGTTAATATCAAACCTTTTAATCCTACAGAGAATGATATACTTACTTTAAAAAGAGCTCGATATGGTATTGTTTTAGATGATGACTATGTTGATGGTATTGCAAAGAGTTTGGCATTTGATTTATGTAAAGGCACAGCTTCTGAAATGCATGTCATGGGATTAAAAGATAAGTCAGCTGGTTTTTATCCACAAGTTGATAATTTACCACCATCTAAAGATGAAATTATTGCCAAAATTAAAGAGATATTAAAATGAGTTCATTACAGTACCGCAAAGATAGAATGAGTCAGATGGCTCAAACATGGGGTGCAGAACACGTTAATGAACTATTCATTCGTAAAAGAATACCTAAAAATCTTTATGATGCATTGAAGCGTTCTATTGGAATGTATATTGCAAAGGCATTACATTTCGATTATTCGGAACGTGAAGATGTGTTTATGCACAGACTTGATGCACATCGTAATGATAGAACTAACGTAACACCAAATGGTGGTGTTGTTCCTAAAAAAGAATATGCGTTAGAATATAACTTTTATATTCGCAGTTGGTGTGATGTAGTCAAGCACTTTATTGAAAATGATCCTAGTTATCTAAAGAAATTTAGATTAACACCAAACATTCGTATCAAGTTTGCAGAAGAATTGGAAGACAATATTGGCCGTGGTCTCGACACAGGTTTGCCACACTCTGATGCATGGGTAGAAGGTCCGTGGGGTATGAATTGTCATCTACCTATTTTTGGTGATACACAAAGAAATTATTTGCATTTCTATAAACTCAAAGATGAGTCTGCCTTTGAAGATAGATTCCTAGAAACATCAGCTGAGTATACAAGTATGCAATGGGTAACTGATTACTATGATGATGATAGGATCGTTCCAGAACAACAATATATAAATGTAAGCGACTATGCTTTGTTACATAAAACAAAAAGATTGCCATATGCAAGTAGTAGAGTATCAATTGATACCACTATTTTTGCTGGTGACCATGATGTGCATCCGGATCGCAAAGGTGAATATCTAGATTCTGTACCAAACATTGGTGAAGATTTGTATATTGCTTGTTTGCGTAGTGAGAAAGAAAATGTCGTGGATAAAAAAACTGTGTTCAGTCACTACACAAGTGGCTCTCTTAAACATATAACTTTATGATGGTAATTAGTAAAACTCCTTATAGACTATCTCTTTTTGGTGGTGGTACAGATTATCCAGCGTGGTTTGAAAATCATCCTACAAAGATTGTTTCAGCTGCAATGGCACAATATTGTTATATTACTGTAAGAGATGTACCGCCTTTCTTTGATTATAGTACAGTTATTACCTATTCTGAAATAGAAAAAGTAAACTCTCTTAATGTAATTAAACATCCTTCTGCAAGAGAATGCCTACGATACATGGGTGTTGATAAAGGTGTTTCTGTTGTGTATGAAGGTGATCTACCTGCTCGTTCTGGTATAGGTTCTAGTTCATCATTTACTGTTGGACTATTGAATGCACTCTACACCTTCAAAAACCGACCCCTAAGTAAAGATGAGTTAGCAAAAGAAGCTATCTATATTGAACAAAACATTCTAAGAGAGAATGTTGGCATACAAGATCAAATCATGGCTGCACATGGTGGTGTTCGCATTATTGATTGTAGTAAAGGCAAAGATTGGACTACTACTGAGTTCAAGTTATCTGCCGATTACACAAAAGAATTGGAGTCACATATCATGCTTGGTTTTTCTGGTGTTAGTCGATATTCAGAAATTCAATCTAAAAAGAAAGTTGCCAATATTAAAGAAGGCAAATCAACTTCTGAATTAGAAGCAATGGCCGCACTATCAAATATAGCAATAGACTATATGATAGAAGAAAGAGATATGGCAAGTATTGGTCAATTACTATCTTATGGATGGAGATTGAAACGACAACTTGCCGAAGGTGTATCTGAAGAATGGATTGATGACATATATGATGCATCTATAAAGTATGGCTCACTTGGTGGTAAACTAATGGGTGCAGGAGGCGGTGGTTTCTTTTTCTTCTTAGTGCCACCAGAGAAACAAGAAAAGTTTAAAGAACAAATGAGTTCTATTAAAGTATGGGTGCCTTTTAAATTTGATACAGATGGTAGTCAAATTATACATTCAAGTTAAGGATTATTATGAGTGAGTATGTTAGTGATGTATGTGAAATCATTTGTGAAAACAATGATAAGAAAATGATGGTTGATGTTTTGAGTTTTCAAGCTCAAAAATATTTGAGTGTGAGTATTCAAAAGAGTTTGAAGTTAGAAATGAAATGGACTGGTAAACGATTTGAAGGCAAACTATCTGGTTTAGCTTTTAGTAGTAACGGTCCGAGTGTACAATATATTAAAGAAGGTAGATAATGAAATACCCATTGATGAGAAACAATATTCTGCGTAGTGAATTGGATGCAGTTATTAAACATCTGGAACAAGATGATCCAATTTTAACCAACGGACCTAATTGCCGTGAGTTTGAAAAAGAATGGTCAGAATGGTTGGGTGTAAAGTATTCAGTATTTGTTAACTCTGGTGCATCGGCAAATCTTTTGTCAATGACTGTTCTCAAAATTAAATACCCTCAAGGCGGTGAAATAATTGTTCCAACACTAACGTGGGTATCGGATATTGCATCTGTTATTCAATGTGGATTCACTCCAGTGTTTGTTGACATTAACCCACAATCACTTGCAATGGACACCGATAAAATTATTGGTGCTATTACTGACAATACTAGAGCTGTGTTTATGACACACGTTCAAGGATTTGATGGCCTTACCGATACATTGATTAGTAAGTTGCATAGTCTAAACATTCCTTTGATTGAAGATGTCTGCGAATCTCATGGCGCAACACACAATGGTAAGAAACTAGGAAGTATTGGTTGGATGTCCAACTTCTCATTCTATTATGCTCATCACATGACTACGATTGAAGGTGGTATGGTTTGTACCGATGATGAAGATGTTTATGAAACATTGAGAATGCTTCGTTCACATGGTATGGTTCGTGAAGCTTCTTTACAGGATACCAAAGACACCTACAAGAGATTGAATCCCGAATTAAACTCAGATTTCATATTCTTTTATCCGGCATATAACATGAGAAACAACGAGATTGGAGGTATACTTGGTCGTAAACAGTTGCCAAACTTAGATAATAATGTTATACTTAGAAACAGAAATCATCAAAGATTCCTAGAAAAAATAAACAAAGATGTTTATCAAACAGACTTTCTAATGGAAGGTTCTAGTAACTATGCTTTTCAAGTTATTCTAAAAGAACCAAATAATAATGTAGCTGAAAGACTGATGAATAAGCTAAGAGACAACAGTATTGAGTTTAGAAGAGGTAGTGCAGGTGGTGGTAATCAAGTAAGACAGCCATACATCAGAAACTATGTGAAGAAAGATTATCATTTGGAATTTCCAAATACAGAACACATTCATTTTTATGGATTCTATATTGGTAATTTCCCATCAATGTCTTTGAGTGAAGTAGATGAAATTTGCAAAGTTTTAAATAAGGTATAATATGGCAAATATTTTAGTAACAGGTGGTGCAGGTTATATTGGTTCAATACTTGTGCCGAATCTGTTGAATGAGGGACATAATGTAACTGTACTTGATAACTTCATGTATGGACAAACATCATTGAATCAGTTATGTGCAAACAAAAAATTCAATGTGTACAATGGTGATGTTCGTCTTAAACATGATTTGTTTCCATTGTTGAAACAAGCAGACATTATCATTCCTTTGGCTGCATATGTTGGTGCACCGTTGTGCAATAAAGATCCTATTGGTGCAACATCTACAAACAAAGATGCCATCTTTATGATGATTGATAATCTATCGAAAGAACAGATTGTTATTATGCCAACAACAAATAGTGCATATGGTACTGGTACATACTGTACTGAGGAATCTGCATTGAATCCTATTTCTCGTTATGCGATAGATAAAGTAGAAGTAGAGAAACGATTACTCGACCATTCAAATACAATTAGCTATAGATTGGCGACTGTGTTTGGCATGTCACCTCGTATGCGTATTGATTTGTTGGTAAATGATTTTGTGCATCGTGCCGTTAAAGACGGATTCACAATTCTATTTGAAGGACATTTCAAAAGAAATTACATACATGTTTGCGATATATCAAATGCATTCATACACGCAATCAATAAATATGATAGTATGAAGAATCAAGTATATAACGTGGGACTTTCTGAAGCTAATATCTCTAAGAAAGAACTGTGTGAGATTATTCAGAAATACATCCCTACATTTACCTTTATGGAAGCAGAAGTGGGTAAAGACCCTGACCAACGTAATTACATTGTGTCTAACGACAAGATAGAATCTACAGGCTTTAAAACTCAGATGAGTCTAGATGCTGGGATTCAAGAGTTAATTAAAGGTTATAGAATGATTCGTAACACAGTTTATGGTAACATATAATTAATCTTAACGGCGGAACACCATCATTATATGATAACCACAAACACTTGTCAAGCTGAATAGAAGGAAATATGAATAACTATGCCGAAACATTTAAAGAACAGGGCTATGTTCTTGTCAAAAATTTTATTACATCTGAAGTAGCAGATTATCTGTTTGAGTACCTACGATTCTCAAGTCATGCTATTGTGATGGGTGGTATTAATAAAGTTGCTATTCAAGGTGATGAACAAGTACCAGGATCATTTGGTTCAAGGCATGGTGATCTTGCATTTGATTCTTTAATGAAACATATGCGACCTAAAATGGAAGAAGTTACAGGCCTTGAATTGTTTCCTACATATACTTATACTCGTTTGTATAAACCAGGTAATGAATTGAAAGCACATAGAGACAGACCTTCATGTGAAATTTCTTTAACAATGAAGTTAGGAGATACCGGTGGGTACAACTGGCCAATATGGATGATAGATAAAGAGTATTCGCTTGACAAAGGTGACGCAATCGTGTACCGTGGCTGTGAGTTAACACACTGGCGTGAAATATGTGAAGGACCTTCCGATTATAGAATGGGGCAAGTATTCATGCACTATGTTGATAAAAATGGACCTTACCCGGAATACAAATATGATAAACGAACAATCAAAGCAAAACTTTTCGAAAGTAACTTATGAGTGAAAAGAAACCAAAACACTATATTAACAATGCAGATTTCTTGGCTGCGTTAGTAGAATATCGTAAATTGTGTGACGAAGCAAAATCTAATGGCAAAGAAGACCCTAGAATACCAAATTATATTGGTGAGTGTTTTCTAAAAATTGCTGAACACTTATCACGCAAGCCAAACTTCATCTCATATTCTTTCCGTGATGAAATGATTTCAGATGGCATCGAAAACTGTTTAATGTATTTCCGCAACTTTGATCCTACCAAGAGTAGTAATCCTTTTGCCTACTTCACACAGATTATTTACTTTGCCTTCCTTCGTAGGATTATGAAAGAGAAAAAACAATTGTATGTTAAGTACAAGGCAACAGAACAATATGGCATTCTAGATGAGTATGAGATGTATGAAGATTCCGATGGCCATATGAAACAGTTCCAAATGTATGATAACATTTCCGAATTCATTCATAACTTTGAAGAAAGTAAACGGAAGAAAAAAGAAGGCAAAGTAAAAGGCCTTGAAAAATTTATTGAAGATATACCCGAATCCGCTTGACACTCAAGTTGATTTGTTATATAATTATAATCTATGAAAATAGCTTTAATAAATGATACCCATTTTGGCGCAAGAGGCGACAATCTAATATTCAATGAATACTTCTTTAAGTTTTGGGATAACATATTCTTTCCATACTTAGCCGAACATAACATTAAAACATGTATACATCTCGGTGATGTTCTTGATCGTAGAAAATTTATCAATCATAAAATTGCAGATGATTTCCAAAATCGATTTATGCGTAGATTTTGGGATAACAATATTGACACACACATACTGATTGGTAATCACGACACATACTATAAAAATACCAATAGAGTAAATGCCGTAAACAATCTATGCACAACATATGATAAAGTAAATGAACCTTTTATCTATGAGAATCCAAAGATTGCAACATTTGATGGTGTTGATATTCTTTTAATGCCATGGATATGTGATGACAACTATGACAGAAGTGTACATCTTTTAAAGAACGCTGAAGTCAATTTAGTTTTTGGCCATTTTGAAATTGCTGGATTTGAAATGGATCGTGGCAATGTGTGCCTACAAGGTCTAGATAAGAAAATGTTTGATAGATTTGATATGGTCTTATCTGGTCACTTCCATCACAAATCAAATGATGGAACAATCTTCTATCTCGGTAATCAATATGAGATGACTTGGGCTGATTATAATGACCAAAGAGGTTTTCATATCTTTGATACTGATACAAGAGAATTAACTTTTGTGCCTAATCCATATAAGATGTTTTATAAGATTACATATGATGATACAGTAAATGATTTTGAATTTTGGAAGACATATGATTTTGACCAACACAAAGACAGTTTTGTCAAAGTTGTAGTTCTTAATAAACAAAATCCTTATTTGTTTGATACTGTGCTTGATAACTTATATAAAGCTCAAGTAGCAGATATATCAATCGTTGAAGACTTTACAGACAACTTGATTGATATGGATCAAGATATCATCGATCAAGCAGAAGATACAATGACTATCTTGTCTAAGTATATTGACAACTTGGCATTAAAAGTTGAACCAGAGAAACTTAAAACCGTAATGCGTGAACTATATGTTGAAGCATTAAATACAGAGAGAACAGAATAATGGGATACACTAAAATTTTTAATAACCCAATTGAACGAGCCGGTATATCATATCCGTGGGCATATTGGGATGGAGCTTTTAATTCAGAAGAACTTGATAAAGTATGTAAGTATTTTACAGAACAGGGTGTCGAAAGAGGCACAACTGTAGGCAAAAAAGATCCGATTACAGGTGAAGTTACACAAACTGTAAATGATGAAGTTCGTGTATCGGATGTGAAGTTTTATAATTATGATCCGAAGAATGAAAACACATTATGGATCTTTCAGAGAATTAATTATGTTGTTGAAGCTTTGAATGAACAATTTTTTAATTATGATTTGAATGGATATGATTCATTCCAATATACAGAATATCAATCGTTTGAAGGTGGGAAATACGATTACCATATGGATACTATTATGGGCTCAAATAAACCTACAACTATGTTTGAGACTAGAAAGCTTTCTGTTACTCTGGTATTGAATGATGATTTTGAAGGTGGTGAATTTCAAATTAATAATGGCCAAGAAAAAGACGCAGAAACAATTCCAACAGGTAAAGGTAAATTAATTTTGTTTCCTTCTTTTATGATTCACCGTGTTAAACCTGTAACTAAAGGTGTTCGTAAATCTCTTGTTGTGTGGGTTAATGGTCCGAAATTTAGATAAATGATTATTTTTCGTTATGTACGTTGGAAGAATCTTCTTTCAACTGGAAATTATTTTACTGAGATAAACTTATATAATAACTCCAACACTCTTGTTGTTGGAGAAAACGGCTCGGGTAAGAGTACGATGCTTGATGCATTGTGTTTTGCCTTGTTTGGTAAAGCATTCCGCAGTATCAATAAACCGCAGCTACTCAATTCAATCAATCAAAAAGATTGTGTCGTTGAAGTAGAATTTGATTCAAACAACAAATCATACAAAGTCATTCGTGGTATTAAACCAAATGTCTTTGAGATTTATTGTGATGGTGAACTTGTCAATCAAGATGCAGCCGCAAGAGACTATCAAGAATACCTTGAGAAGTTTATTCTTAAACTAAATTACAAATCATTTACTCAGATTGTAATTTTAGGTTCTGCATCATTTACACCATTCATGCAGTTATCTTCTTCTGATAGAAGAGCTATCATTGAAGACTTACTTGACATTCAAATCTTCTCTACAATGAATTCTATTGTTAGAGAGAAAATGGGTATCAATAAAGAAACTATTACTGTAACAAAGTATGATATAGATTTGACACAACAGAAATATGATTTAGGTAAAAAACATATTGATGAAGTAAAACAAAACAACGATGAAAAGGTGAAAGAGTATGAGAGTGAGATACTTAATAGCAACCAAACCATACAAGCCTTACATGAAGAAATTGCTAACATCTCAGGACAAGTTGAGGTCTACTCTGCCGATGTGGCACTACAGGTTGAAACTGAGAGTAAAGTCAAGAAGCTTGGAAAACTTGAATCGCAGATTGAAAGCAACCTCTCCAAGTTTCAGAAAGATATTAGTTTCTTTCAACACAATGATGATTGTCCAACATGTAGGCAGTCCATTGCCACCGAGTTTAAAGAAGGACAGATACAGTCTTTGCAAACGAAAACAACCCAATGTGAATTGGGTTTAAAAGACCTTGAGACTAAGTTATTAGAAGAACAAGATAAACTTAATAAGATTGCTGAGACTCAAAAGGCAATTCAGAAATTGCAAATTGAAATTGCAACTAAGAATACAACAATCAATGAAGTCAACAAGTATATTTCTAAAATACAGAAAGAAGTTGCGGCATTGAAAGAGACAAAAGGTTCAACACAGCAACAAGAGATACAGCTGCAAGAACTCGCAAGTCAGTTGAAACAACTAGAATCAGACTTAAAAGTATTAATAGAAGAAAAAACATATTACGAAACAGCCTCTGGTTTATTGAAAGACACAGGTATTAAAACGAAAATCATTCGTCAGTATTTACCAGTAATTAATAAACTAGTAAACAAATATTTATCATCATTAGATTTCTTTGTGAACTTTAATCTTGATGAATCGTTTAAAGAAACTATCAAGTCAAGGCATCGTGATGATTTTTCTTATCATAACTTTTCTGAAGGTGAGAAACAACGTATTGATATGGCATTGATGTTGACATGGCGTGCTGTTGCAAAGTTAAAGAACTCTGCAAACACCAATCTGTTGATACTTGATGAGACATTTGATTCAAGCCTAGATACTAATGGCACAGAAGAACTGATGAAGATACTTCACATGCTTGATGGTGTTAATCTGTTTGTTATATCACACAAAGGTGATATTCTACAAGATAAGTTTTTGAATGTAATTAAATTTGGTAAAGAAAAGAATTTTTCAAGGGTATTAAAATGAGTAGCGAAATACTAACAATCGATACTGGTGCTGGGTTACTAGAAGAAAAGATAACACCATTACCAATCTATGCAGATACACATCCATTACTACTAGAAGTAATGCCAGAATACAAAGGTGAAATACCATCTTTCGATTTGCATCAACTGATTAAGAAATTAAAAGTTACAAGAAAGGCTTATGGTGGTATTGGTCTTTCTGCTAATCAATGTGGTATTAAAGCCAGAGTGTTTGTTTTAGGATATGAAGACTCGTTTGATATGGTGTGTATCAATCCAAAAGTATTAGAGATATCGGAAGATATTATAAATGACAATGAAGGGTGTCTTTCATTTCCTGGATTGTATTTGAAGGTAAAAAGACCAAGTAAAATTAAAGTTGAATACACCGCAGAAGATGGTAAAGTTACGCAAGTTGAGTTAACTGGTTTAACAGCTAGATGTTACTTACATGAACTAGATCATATGAATGGTGTTAAATTTACAGACTATGTTGGTCCTCTTGCTTTAAAAATAGCAAAAGAGAAACAACAAAAGAGAATCAAGAAACATACAAGAATGAGTAAAAAATGAATTTAGCAACTATTGCCGACTTAGATACTATTAAATCTATATTTGCCCCTTATGCGAAGGCATACTTTCCTCACATTAGACAAGATTATATTTGCCGCAAAATTGAAGCAAACAATGTTATAATCGAAGATGGTGTCGTAATCATATTCGGTGTTTATAAAAAGAAACAGAAGATCGGCAATATGGAAGCTGTGAGAGGTGATGCTCACATTGGACAGATTGTTACCTTATCTCAAGGTGCCGGTAATGCTTCTAAAGTACTTAACAAGTTTTTCGAAGAAGTAAATACGAATGTGTGGTTGACTGTGAGATCATCTAACGATAGAGCTAGATCATTCTATGTCAAGAATGGAATGAAAGAAGTTGGTTCGATTGATTGGGCATCAGGTACAATACCTGGTACTGTTTACAAATATGAGATATAATGAAATACTTTTACGAAAAGAATACTGAACTCTTAGAGTCTTCTGTTAATAAGAAATTCGAAGAACTACTTTGGATGACCAAAGATGAATTTCGTCAATGGGTGATTGACATGAGAGCTGAAGTTGTTCGTTTGTGGGATGATAAAGGTCAGCCGCCAAGAGTTGGTTACAATGAACTAGAAATTATTAATCAATTTAATGAGATGACTTCTTTTCCTGTTCGTAAGTTTCTTGTTGAAGATGAATTGACTGGTGAGAAAGATGTGATTCGTAATACATCAAATGTTGGTAATGCAGTTAACCAATGGTTTCCAACCATGATGAAGACACGCATCAACTATACCAAAGATGTAAACAAAGGCAAATCAATCTATGACTTCTTTGCAAAAGAAGAATTGTTAGACACGTTTGTAACATATGCATCACGACATTTCAAAAGAGATTCGTTCTATCATCACTCTACGCCTATTAAAGCTAATCAATTGATTGATGATATTGGTAGTTACAGATACATTGCAAAATCAGCAGAAGACTTTATTGCTTGGTTTGAAACTAATGCTCGTGCGTATGATACACATGACTATTGGTTAGAACCAACGAATGCAGATAATGAGTATACTGGTTACAATGAAGACTTGAAGAATCAAACCTATTTACAAATTAGTAAAGATGATTTATTGAAGTTAAATGTTCCTGCTAATTCTATCACAAACATCGAACACAAAGATGCACAACTGTTCCGTATTCGTTTGTTTAAAAAGAATCAGAAAGTATTTCCAGTTGGTCTAAAAGCCTTCCGTGTTTCATTCTGTCAATATGCAGTTAACTTTCCTCCATTGACTGCAAAGTTTTTGTATGAAAGATATACAGAACATTTTAAATCACAAGAACAAATTAATCTATACGATCCATCTTCTGGCTGGGGTGGTAGATTACTTGGTGCTCTTTCTATTGATGATGAGAGAAACATTCATTACATTGGCACCGATCCAAATAAAGATCACAGTACAGAAAATAATAGAACGAAGTACCAT
>Ga0214921_10002059_pt1 | contig 33290 bp, 34 predicted proteins | sample LL1505_MetaG_FD_177992 | JGI IMG/M metagenome (GOLD analysis project Ga0214921, IMG submission 177992) | Freshwater microbial communities from Lake Lanier, Atlanta, Georgia, United States - LL-1505 | ecosystem: Environmental > Aquatic > Freshwater > Lake | place: USA: Georgia | collected... | reverse complement strand
CAAAGAGCAAACAATCCAAAGCAGAAGGCTACAACACCAACTTGAAACCGTTTAAACTTTAAACCATTGAGCCAATCTCTCCTTTAAGAAATTAGCCCATCTGTCTCAAACCATTTGAAGACGGACACATTAGGGGTGAAACGTCGACATACGTTACCGTCTCGAACGATGGAAAAAAATGGGTATACGAAACGGTAGTGGAAAAAAAGAAAGTTACTGTAACGGCCACGAAGCAGTGAATAGGGGCTGGTGCTCCTCTATCGCCTAAAGCCAAGAAAGCACCCTTGGAAATCTCTATGCGCCAGTGGCAAACCGACTTGTCCTTGGCTCAATCTCAAGCTCAATCAGCTCACTTCCCTGAGATGCTGGGCGCTTGCCAGCAAATCGTTGCGGCCCACAGTGACGATGCCAATGCCCTGCTGGACGTTGGCGCTCTGTTGCTGAACTTCGGCTACCTGGCCCGCGCCCGTGAATGTTTTGAAGGCGCGCAGCTTTTAGCCCCGCAGGACTTGCGCGCCCCAATGAACCTGGCGAACTTGGCGCGTGATGGCGGTGACCACGCTACTGCTCAGCGTTTGTACGAAGCCCTGCAAGTGGCCCAGCCAAATAACCCTGTGATTCGCCGTAACGCCTTGGTGAGCCAGGAATACAACCCCGCGGTGACTGACGCCCAACGCTTGGCCAATGCATGCGCTTGGGGCGATTGGGCTATTGCACAGGCCGGGGGCTGGCAAGCACGGCCACCATTGCGTTCGCGCACCGGGCCGGGCGCAGGGGCCTTGCGCCCTCTGAGAATTGGCTACGTGTCTGCAGACCTGTGCCAACACACGGTTGGCTTGTTTGTCAAAGACATTTTGCTTGCCCACAACAGCCCGTCAGGCGGCGTAGGTGCCAACCCCGTTACAGTTTTTGCCTACTCAAGCGGGCAGGTCTCAGACTGGGTAAGCGACGCCATTCGGGCTGCGTGCACTTGGCGGGATGTCTCTGGCTTGGACGATGCCGCATTGGCGGCACTGATACGGCAAGACCAGATTGATGTACTAATTGACCTGTCTGGCCATACCGCGGGCTCCCGCTTGACGGTGTTTGCCCATAGGCCGGCTCCGGTGCAAGTGGCGTGGTTGGGCTACTTTGCCACCACGGGCCTGCGCTACATAGACGCGGTGCTGCTGGACGAGTGGCATGCACCAGCCGGCACGCAAGCGCAGTTTGCAGAACCCATTGTTCACCTGCCTGGCGGCCGCCTGTGCTACCAGCCGGTGCCTTGGGCGCCAGCCGTGGCACCACCGCCTTGCTTGCAAGCGGGTCACATCACCTTTGGCAGCTTTAACAACACCGGCAAGCTCAATGCGGGCGTGTTCGATGTGTGGTCTCAGGTGTTGGCCGCCGTGCCGCAGTCACGGCTGGTGCTGAAATGGCGCTCTCTGGCCGATGAAGCTTTGTGCGACTCTGTCCGCGCGGCTTTTGCTGGCAGAGGCATAGACCCCAGCCGCATTGAACTGCGACCCGCTTCATTTCATGCCGATGTGTTGCTGCAATATGCGGACATTGACATTGCGCTAGACCCGTTTCCGTTCACCGGCGGGCTGACCAGCTGCGAAACCCTGTGGATGGGGGTGCCCGTCATCACATGGCCGCAAGACCGCGTGGTCAGCCGGCAGACGTTTGCATTCCTCCGTGCGATTGGCTTGGCAGAGTTAGCGGCCAAAGATGCGGCTGACTACGTTCACATAGCCCAAACCCTGGCGGCTGACCTGACCAAGTTGAGCAACTTACGAAGCGCCTTGCGCAACACAATGCAGGCGTCTTCGCTGATGGATGTTGCCGGATTTACCCGCCAGCTAGAAGCCACCTTGAGCGAGCTGCACAATAACATCAAAGTCCAAAAAACTACCAAAACCATGACCCCAAAAACAGTCTTGCACGTAGGCCCTGGCCACCGACAATCCGGCGCCAAGCTGCCGCAGGGTTTTCAGGGCAGTGACTGGCAGGAGATACGCCTCGATATTGACCCCGGCAACGAGCCTGATATTGTGGGCTCCATGCTCGACATGGCGGCCGTGGCAACGGGCAGTGTGGACGCCCTTTATTCAGCCCACAACATTGAACATGTCTACGCCCATGAAGTGCCCTTGGTGTTGGCCGAGTTTTTGAGGGTGCTTAAACCCAGTGGTGTGGCCGTCATTACCTGCCCAGACCTGCAAACCGTCTGTGCTTTGGTGGCAGACAACAAGCTGAACGATGCCGCCTACAACTCGGCGGCTGGCCCCGTTACGCCGTTAGATATTTTGTATGGGCACAGTGCCGCCGTGGCCGCTGGCCACCACTTCATGGCGCACAAGACGGGGTTCACAGAAAAGTCATTGAGCCAAGCCTTGCAAACAGCTGGCTTTCAATCTATTGCCAGCAAGCGCCGCTCCAGTGGTTTGGACCTGTGGGCGCTGGCCTCTAAAGCGCCCATGGGGCAGGCAGAGATACGGTCATTTGCAAGTAAAATCTTGCCGAATTGATTTTTAACTTTGAGATAAACCAAACATGACAACTATCAAAATCGACAACATTGACTACGACATCGACACCCTGTCAGACGATGCCAAAGCCCAGTTAGTCAGTATCCAGTTCTGCGACCAAGAGCTGCAACGACTGCAAGCCCAAGCCGCTGCGCTGCAAACCGCCCGCCAAGCTTACGCCAAAGCCCTGCAATCAGCACTGCCCGCTGCGTCTGTTGGCGACACGCTTAAGTTCAGCTGATGCACCCTAACGAAGCCGACTTTTTAGACGAACTGGCCCAAATTCAAGCCGAGTCCATAGGCTGGCTGCCGCTAGAGCAAGGGGCGTATTTCCATGTCAGCAGTCTAGGCAGAGAAGACCTCATCATCATCACGGGGCTCCCCTGTGCGGGGTTGGATGGGGAAAACGTTTTGTTGCTCGCCTAGATTAGACGCTGCAATATGAGACGCAGCATTATTTGCCGCTGCAATTCAAGTGGACGACTCGTCCATTGCACCGTCGCTCAGGTGCCGCACATCGGCCCAGCCCACCAATGAAAAGCCTTCCGGGGACCACAGCAGGCGGTTGATTGCTGTGTTGCTCAGGGCCCAGGTGCGAGGGGCTTGCAGGTCCAGACGGGTGGCGGCGCGGTACAAAATATCCATCACGCCGCCATGCGCAAACAGGGCGATCTGCTCACCCGGGTGCTGAGCAGCCAGACGGGCGGCCACGCTCAGTACGCGTGCTTCAAGCATCAAGAGCGACTCACCGCCGACCGGCAAGAAAGTCGGGTCACGCTGGCGCCAGCGCTTGGCCAACTCAGGCAGCTCGCTCTCTACCTCGGCAAAGGTACGCCCTTCAAATTCGCCAAAACTGCGTTCACGCAAACCCGGCTCGGGCTGCACCGGAACGCCGGTGTGGCGGCTGACGGCCATTGCGGTGTCATGCGCACGCGACAAATCGCTGGCGTAAATGGCAGCCATCGGCTCTGCGGCCAGTGCCTGACCGAGCCGTTCGGCCTGCCAACGGCCTGTGTCGTTCAGGCCAATGTCCAAGTGCCCCTGGACGCGACCGTCCACGTTCCACAAGGTTTCGCCGTGGCGAATGGCCAGAATGCGCGTGGCTGTCACGGCACGCGGGCCATGAACTGCAGGGCACCGGGCGGCGTGGGCAGCTCTTCTTTGTCAAAGGCTTTGTCGCCCTCGGGGTCGGCCACGCCGGTGGTGTGAATGCCTTTGAAGTCATGCAGGCGGCTGTCCATGAGGTGCGAGGGCACGACGTTTTGCAGCGAGGTGAACATGTTCTCTAGCCGGCCGGGGAATTTTTTGTCCCACTCGCGCAGCATGTTGCCGACCTGCACGCGTTGCAAGCCGTCCTGGCTGCCGCACAGGGTGCAGGGAATGATCGGGAACTCACGCACCTGGGCCCAGCGGGCCAGGTCTTTTTCGCCCACATAGGCGAGCGGGCGGATGATGATGTTTTTGCCGTCGTCGCTGGCCAGCTTGGGCGGCATGCCCTTGAGCTTGGAGGCAAAGAACATGTTGAGAAACAGGGTTTGCAGCATGTCGTCGCGGTGGTGGCCCAGCGCAATCTTGGTGGCGCCCAGCTCTTCGGCCACACGGTACAAAATGCCACGGCGCAGGCGGCTGCACAGGCTGCACATGGTCTTGCCCTCAGGGATCACGCGCTTGACGATGCTGTATGTGTCTTGCGTCGCGATGTGAAACGGCACGCCCAGTTTGCTCAGGTAATCGGGCAGGATATGGGCTGGAAAGCCGGGCTGCTTCTGGTCGAGGTTGACGGCGATCAAACTGAAGTTGATGGGCGCGCGCTGCTGCAGCTTGATCAGGATGTCGAGCATGGCGTAGCTGTCTTTGCCGCCGGAGACGCAGACCATGACCTTGTCGCCTTCTTCGATCATGTTGAAGTCCACGATGGCGCGGCCGACTTCGCGGCACAGGCGCTTTTCGAGCTTCATGTCCTCGCGCTCAATCTTCAGGTCTTTAGGCAAGGGCTGGCCCAGCGCTGCGGTGGCCGCTTCTTCGGGTTCTATCCAGACGGCGCTCATGTTGGGGCCTCGTTGTTCAACATCTTTTTCATAGTGTTCACCACTGTCCTGTTTCTACGCGAATCGCTACTTCGCAGTCGTCAAAAATTTCCAGCTTGGCTATCTTGACCCGCACACCCAGCACGCCGGGCAACTGCATCAGGCGGTGCCCGAGTTTGCCAATCAGGCTCTCCAGCAGATTCATGTGCTCCATCGTGCACTCGTTGATGATGATTTGCCGCACCTTGCGGTAGTCCAGCACATGGCTGATGTCATCGTCTCTGGGCAGCAGGGGTTGCGTGCCCAGGTTCAACTCGGCGTCCACCTGGATCGGCTGGGGCGCGTTTTTTTCGTGCTCCAAAATGCCGAGGTTGGCGTCAAAACGCAAGCCGGTGAGCGTGAGAATCTGGCTGCCTTGGGTTGTGAGCATGCATGCAATCTAGAGTGGGGACCAAAATGGCGCGGCCTTTGCGCCATGGCAGACAATCAGGGCATCAGACCATGACCCAAAACGCTATTTTAGGGGCAGAGCCCGAGATGATGTCCGTCCTGCAAAGCGCCGTGGACGCGGCCGGCGGCTGGCTGGGTTTTGACGCCTTTATGGCGCTGGCGCTGTACACGCCGGGCCTGGGTTATTACGCCAGCGGCTCGCGCAAGTTCGGCCACATGCCGCAGTCGGGCAGCGACTTTGTCACCGCGCCCGAGCTATCGCCTCATTTTGGCCGGGCGCTGGCGCGTCAGGTGGGCCAAGCCTTGCAGGCCACGGGTGTCAATGAAGTCTGGGAATTTGGTGCCGGCTCGGGCGCGCTGGCCGGGCAAGTCATGGCCGCGCTGGACGCCGCCGGCACACCGCTGTCGCGTTACACCATCATCGATCTGTCGGGCAGTTTGCGCGAGTGCCAGCAGACGCACCTCGCCGCTTACGGCGAGCGCGTGCGCTGGGTGCAAGAGCTGCCAGCGTCTTTCAGTGGCGTGGTGCTGGGCAATGAAGTGCTGGACGCCATGCCGGTGCAATTACTGGCGCGCGTGGGTGGCGTGTGGCATGAGCGCGGCGTGGCGTTGCACGCTGGCCATCTCACCTGGGCCGATCGGCCGACCGCGCTGCGCCCGCCGCTGGCCGTGGACGGCCCGCACGACTACCTGACCGAAGTACACGCTCAAGCCGAAGGCTTTGTGCGTACGCTGGCCGACCGCTTAAGCGCAGGCGCAATTTTTCTCATCGACTATGGCTTTCCCGAGCATGAGTACTACCACCCGCAACGCAGCACGGGCACCGTCATGTGCCACCGCGCGCACGAGGCAGACGCTGACCCGCTGGTGCAGGTCGGGCTCAAGGACATCACTGCGCACGTCAACTTCACCGGCATTGCGCTGGCCGGCCAAGATGCCGGCTTGCAGGTGTTGGGCTACACCAGCCAGGGCCGGTTTTTGCTGAACTGCGGCTTGCTCGACGGCATGGCCGACGCGCCGCTGCCCGATCGCGTGATGCTGCAAAAACTCATCCACGAGCATGAGATGGGCGAGTTGTTCAAGGTCATCGCCTTTGCGGCCGACACGCCGCAGCAACCCTACAGTGGCTGGCAGGCGCTGGGCTTTACGGAGGGCGACCGCTCTCACACGCTATGAATTTCTTACAAGGCAGGGTGACCGCATGATTCGCTGGATGGTGGTTATTTTTCTGGCGCTGGTGCTGATCAGCGCGCTCACGCCCTGGTTGCACAAGCTGGGCTTGGGCAAGCTGCCCGGCGACTTGCGTTTTCGCTTGTTTGGCAAAGAGTGGTTTTTACCGCTGACCAGCACGGTGTGCCTGAGCTTTGTGGCCAGCTTGATCTCCCAGATGATCTAAGGCAGTTAGCATTGCGCACTATCAAAGGCCAGACCATGAACACCACATCAAGCATTGAAACCATCGCCGTCGCAGCGTTGGCCTTGCCCGCGGGCGCTGCGCCTGTGGCCAGTGTGGACGTGGGCGGCACCAAGGTCGCCGTTTGCGTGGCCGACGAGCGCGGCCTGCTGGGCCGCTTGACAGAGCCCACCGCCAAAGAAGGCAAGCCCGATGCACTCGGCCTGCAACTGGTGCGCATGATTGGCCAGAGCTGCGCGGCCGCTGGCTTGTCTCCCGCGCAAATATCGGCAGTCGGCGTTTCTTCGTGCGGGCCTTTTGTGGTGCGCGAAGGTTTGATTGAACTGGCTGCGCCCAACATCTGCGGCGGCCTGGCCGGCGCGGCCCGCGGCCTGCCCAACGACTGGACCAGCGCATTGCTCGAAGCGCCTTTGCGCGAAGCCTTTGCCGATGTGCGCGTCTGCAATGACGGCATTGCGGCGCTGCAGGCCGAGCGGCGCTGGGGCGCACTGCAAGGCTTTGACAGCTGCGCCTATGTGACCTGGAGCACGGGTATCGGTATGGGCTTGTGCGTGGATGGTCACGTGCTGCGCGGCAAAAACGCCAACGCCGGTCATGCTGGCCACATGTATGTGAACGACAACAACGACGCCCTGTGCGGCTGCGGCAATGTGGGTGATGTGGAAGGTCTGATTGGCGGCAATGCCATTGCCAGGCGCTTTGCTGCCCGTGGCTTTGCCGATGCCGCGGCCCTGCTGGGCGCAGCGCGCCAGGGTGATGCAGTAGCGCTGGCGCTGGTGGACGAGCTTTGTCTGGTCATGGGCCGCACGCTCTACAACCTGGCGGTGACACTGGACCTGCAGGCCATCAGTATTGGCGGTAGCGTGTTCTGGCACCACCGGGATTTTTTGCTACCGCGCCTCTGCCTGCACATGGATGGCCACCTGCCGGCTCTGACCGCCGGCGTACAAATTCTGCCGGCCGGCCTGCAAGACAAAGTCGGCGACTACGCTGCGCTGGCGCTGGTGGTTTGAAGCCAGAGCGTTAGCGCTTGCGTCCTGGCAGTTTGTACCGCCTGGCCAATGGCTGCACCGTTCAATCCCTGGGCCTCGGCAGCGGCGGCCACCTCGGCAGTCTTCACGCTTTGCGCTGCACTCAGCGCACTCAGCAGCCGCTGGCGCTGCGGGTAAGGCTGCTCATTCAAGCCCAGACGTCCGCGCGCATCACATTCGCAAGCCAACAAAATGTCTGCGAAGCGCTCCGGCTTGCGAAAGGCGTCGCAGCGCTCGAGCAGCCGCACCAGCGCGGCAGCGCCAAACTCGCCGCTGCGGTGGATGTTGCCATGCTCGCGCGCCACGACATCGGCCAGTTCGCTGCAGTCATTGGGAACCCGCAACCGCAGACACAGGGCTTTGAGTAAGCGGGCGCTGCGCTCTTCATGGCCAATATGCCGCGGCCATTCGGCCACCGGTGTAGTGCCTTTGCCCAGGTCGTGACCCAGGCAGGCAAAGCGTACCGCCAAGGGCGCATTCATTTGCGCCGCCATGTCCAGCACCATCATCAGGTGGACGCCAGTGTCTACTTCGGGGTGGTACTCGGCGCGTTGCGGCACGCCCCAGAGTCTGGCGACTTCGGGCAGCAGTTTGTGCAGCGCGCCGCACGCAAGCAGCACCTCGAACATGCGCGAAGGTTGCTGCGCCATAAAGCCGCGCGCAAGTTCTTGCCAAACGCGCTCAGGCACTAACGCATCCACCTCGCCGTCGGCCACCATGCGCTGCATCAGCGTCATGGTTTCGGGGGCGATGCTGAAATCGGGAAAGCGCGCCGCAAAACGCGCCACGCGAAGAATGCGCACCGGGTCTTCGGCAAAAGCTTCGGTGACGTGGCGCAGCACACGGGCAGCGATGTCGCGCTGGCCGCCATAGGGGTCGGTCAGCGCACCGTCTGCGCCTTGGGCGATGGCGTTGATGGTCAGGTCGCGCCGGGCCAGGTCTTCTTCGAGCGTGACATCTGGTGCGGCATGCACGGCAAAGCCGCGGTAGCCCAGAGCCGTCTTGCGCTCGGTGCGGGCCAGCGCATATTCCTCACGGCTGGCCGGGTGCAAAAACACCGGAAAGTCTTTGCCGACCGGCACATAGCCTTTGGCCACCAGCGCTTCGGGCGTGGCGCCGACCACGACCCAGTCGCGGTCTTGCACCGGCAAGCCCAGCAAGGCATCGCGAACCGCACCGCCGACCATGTAAATTTGCATGCGCCAAGTGTAGGTTCAGCCGCTTCTAGCGCCGCCGGGCCGGGGCAGCTCAGCGCTGAAGCCTGAAAGGCTCCTCGAAATCACGAAAATCATGCTCGGCCAGTGCGCCTTGAACCCAGGCCTTGACGCCGGGCAGCGCAGCAACGCGATCCATGTAGGCGGCGATGGCCTCAGGCACCGGCAGCGCATAGGTTTTGAAGCGCATGACCACCGGGGCAAAGTAAGCGTCGGCCACGCTGAACGTGCCAAACAACATGGGGCCGCCGTACTGTGCCAGCAGCTCGCTCCACATGGCCACCAGCCGCGCGACATCGGCGCGCACGGCGGGTTTGTCTCGCCAAACCAGTTGGCCGATTTCCGGCAGGCTGGCTTCGATGTTTATCGGGCAGGCGCTGCGCAGGGCAGCAAAGCCGCTGTGCATCTCAGCGCAAATGCTGCGGGCTCGGGCACGGGCTTGGATGTCTGCCGGCCAGAGTTGTTGGTCCGGAAATTTTTCGGCCAGGTACTCGGCAATCGCCAGCGTGTCCCACACCGCCAGATCACCATCGACCAGCGCGGGCACCTTGCCGACCGGGCTGACGGGGCCTATGACTTGTTTGAAGTGGGAGTCCGGGGCGAAAGAGTCAAAGCGCGCCATGACTTCTTCAAAAGGGATGCCGGCCTGAGTGAGCAAGACCCAAGGGCGCATGGACCAGGAGGAGTAGTTTTTGTTGCCGATGTAGAGCTTGAGCATGGCGGGCCTTAAAACCTGTTGGCGGTCTTGCGTTTGAGTGTCAGGTGGCTGCGCAGGCCGCGCTGGCCCAGGTAGCCGGGGGCGATGGCGCTCAGGGCTGCGGGGTTAATGCCCAGGGCGCTCAGGCCCGGGAAATGGCCTGTGGCCACGTTGGGCACTTTCATCGAATCCATGTTGTCGCGGCTGAGTACCGGCTCGCCGGGCATCAGCTCCATCAGCCGGGCTTGCACGCGGGCCACGGCGTCAGGCAGCGCCAGCACCGGCCGGCCCCTTCCTTCATTGACGCCTGCGTAGCCGCCGGCCAGTTTCACCAGCAGTTTGAGCGTGAACACGTCCGGCCCCACAGCCTCATAGGTCTGGCCGATGCTGCTGTGCTGGAATGCGCCACGCAAAGTCTGCAGCACAGCCGTGGCTACATCTTCCACCCACACGGGATGAAAAAGCGCATGGGCGCCGGCCAAGGGAATCACGGGCAGAAGCTGCTGAAGCTGGGCAAATACATTGAGGAACTTGTCCTCAGCGCCAAAGATCACGCTGGGGCGCAGCACGCTCAAGTCCAAGCCGGCATGGTGCAGCAGTTGCTCACCACGGCTTTTGCTGCGCAAGTACATGGAGGGCAGCGCATCAGGGTTGCGCGCGTCAGCCCCCAAGGCGCTGACGTGCACCAAGCGTCGTACGCCACCGGCCTGGCAGGCACGGGCTATTTTTTCGGGCAGTTGCACATGCGCCTTGTCAAAGGCAGCTTCGTTGCCTTGCAATATGGCCACCAGGTTGACCACTGCGTCATGGCCGTCCACCAGCGCCTGCAAGGCAGCCGGGTCATGCACGCTGGCTTCTAACACTGTCAGGCCGGGCAGCGTGGCGATAGCCTTGGCGTGGGGGCGGTGGCGGGTTGGCACCGTGACTTGCAGGCCGGCACGTATGAGCTTTTCGCAGACATGGCGGCCGACAAAACCGGTGCCGCCCAAAATAAGAATTTTTTGAATCATGGCTTGATTCTGCACGTTTGCCGGCTTCAAAGCACTGCGGCAGGTCAATGACCAGAGGTTTGAGCCGGGCTGCTTGCTTTAGACGCCAAGGAGCTCGCGCCGCACGGCTTCGTTGGTGGCCAGCTCGGCCATGCTGCCTTCAAAGCGCAGCTGGCCTTTTTCCAGCACGTAAGCGCGGTCAGACACCAGCTCGGCAAAGTGCATGTTCTGCTCAGACAGCAAAATGCTCACGCCCTGGGCCTTGAGCTCGAGGATCATGCGCACCATCTGCTCGATGATCACCGGCGCAACACCTTCGGACGGCTCGTCAAGCAAAACCAGAAAAGGGTTGCCCATCAGCGTGCGGGCGACGGTGAGCATTTGTTGCTCGCCGCCGCTCATGCGCCCGCCCAGGCGCTGCGGCATTTCACCCAGATTGGGAAACAAAGAAAACAGGCGCTCCGGCGACCAGCTGGGCGCCTGGCTGCCGTCGGGCCAGTGGCGTGGCGGCTGGCGACCGACCTCCAGGTTTTCCATCACGGTGAGGTCGGTGAAGATGCGCCTGTCTTCCGGGACAAAACCCAGGCCCAGGCGTGCCGCCTGGTGCGGCTCGGCACGCGCCATGTCGTGGCCCATGAAACTGATCTGGCCGCGGCGCTTGTCGAGCATGCCAATGATGGCCTTGAGGGTGGTGGACTTGCCGGCGCCGTTGCGGCCCATCAGGGCCACCACTTCGCCGCGACGTACCTCCAGGCCCACGTCGTCAATAATTTGCGCGGCGCCATACCAGGCGCACAGCCCGCTGACTTTCAAAAGAGGGGCGTCTGCGGCTTGCATCAAACTGTTTTCTCAAATGTTTTGCCGCTGCCGAAATAGACTTCCTGCACCTTTGGGTCGTCACGAACAGCCAGAGGTTTACCTTCAGCAATCAAGCGACCGCGCGCCAACACGATCATGCGGTCGGCATACGCAAACACCACGTCCATGCTGTGCTCTGTAAAAAGCACCGCCATGCCGCGATCAATGACCAGCTCTTTGGTCAAGGCCATCAGATTGTTGCGCTCCTTGGGTGCCATGCCGGCGGTGGGCTCGTCCATCAGCAGCAGCTTGGGGTCGTTGGCCATGGCGATGGCCAACTCAACACGCTTGACATCGCCATAGGCCAGCACGCTGCAAGGCCGGTCAGCCTGTGCTTTCATGCTGACCAGGTCCAGCAGTTCGAGTGCGCTTTCGCGCTGGTGGTCGGCAGCACGCCGCCACATCGAAAAGAGCTTTCGGTCTGCCGACAGCAAGGCCATCTGCACGTTTTCCACCACGGTCAGCGAGGCAAAGGTTTCGGCAATCTGAAAGGTGCGGCTCACACCGAGTCGCCAGATATCGCGTGGCGTTTTGCCGATCAGCTCCTGGCCGTCCAGCAGGATAGAGCCTGCATCAGCGCGCAGCTGTCCGTTGACCATATTGAAGGTGGTGGACTTGCCGGCGCCGTTGGGCCCGATCAGGGCCAGCAGCTCGCCGGGGGCCAGTTCAAAGTGAACGCCATCGACCGCGCGCACGCCGCCAAAAGATTTGCCCAGGCCTGAAACTTTGAGCAGGCTCATGATGGAGTCTTTTGGGCAGCAGCGCTCTGGCGCCGGTTGATCAGTTGCCGCGCAAAGCCGGCAATGCCCTGCGGAAACAGCAGCACCAGCAGCAAGATGATGGCGCCCAACATGGCGCGCCAGTAGTCGGTGTTGCGGGCCACCGTGTCGTGCAGCCAGGTGAAGGTGAGCGCGCCCACCACCGGGCCCACCAGGGTTTGCAGGCCACCCAGCAAAACCATCACCAGGCCGTCAATCGACTTGCTCACATGCAGGCTTTCCGGCGAGATGCTGCCCTTAGAAAAAGCGTAGAGCGCACCGGCCAGCCCGGCCAAGGTGCCGGCCAGCACAAAGGCCAGCCATTGCAGGCGCTTGACATCCATACCGATGGCATCGGCGCGCAGCACAGAGTCGCGGCCGGCGCGCAGCGCGTAGCCAAAGGGCGAATACAAAGTACGGTGCATCAGCAAGACGCCGCCGGCCACCAGGGCCAGCGTCAGGTAGTAGTAGTTGCGTTTGTCTGACAGCCACTGGGCCGGCCAGACCCCGGTCAGCCCGTTGCTGCCGCCAGTGAAGGTGTCCCACTGGAAGCAAATGGCCCAGGTGATTTGTGCGAAGGCCAGTGTCAGCATGGCCAGGTAAACACCGGACAGGCGCACGCAAAACCAGCCATACAAAAACGCACCCAACCCCGCCGCTACCGGCGCGACCAGCAGAGCCACTTCCATGGGCAGTTGCAGGCTGCGCACCAGCAGCGCCGCCGCGTAAGCGCCCAGCCCGAAATAAGCCGCGTGACCAAACGAATGCATGCCGGCTGGCCCCATGATGAAGTGCAGGCTGGCAGCAAAAAGCGCGGCGATCAGCATGTCAATCAGCAGCACGGTGACATAAGGCGACTGTGCTGTCAGCAGCGGCATCAGCACCAGCAGCGCCAGCACGGTCCAGCGCGCATAGAGTGCCACCCGGCCCGGCGCACGCAGCGGTTGCTCGGCCGCGCTCGCATGGCGACTCGGCGCCTGCGGCCGGCCGAACAGGCCCCAGGGCCGCGCCACCAGCACCACCGCCATCACCACAAATTCGACCACCATCGTGAGCTTGGAAAACGAGATGCTGACGCCGGCGATCTCGACCAAGCCCAGCCAGATGCAGATGGCCTTGAGCTCGGCGATCAGCAGCGCCGCCACATAAGCGCCCGGAATCGAGCCCATGCCGCCCACCACCACCACCACGAAGGCGGCGCCGATGATGTTCAGGTCCATCTCCAGATTGGCCGGCTCACGCGGCAACTGCAGCGCGCCGCCCAGACCGGCCAGAAAGGCGCCCAACGCAAACACCGCCGTGAACAGCCAGGCCTGGTTAACGCCCAGCGCGCTGACCATGCCACGGTCTTGCGTGGCGGCGCGCACCAAGGTGCCCCAGCGCGTTTTGGTGAGCAGCAGCCACAGCAGGCCGAGCACCACCGGGCCCGCCACAATCAAAAACAAGTCATAGGTAGGGAACTGTCGGCCGAGAATCGATACCGAGCCGGTGAGTCCGGGCGCGCGAGGCCCGAGCAACTCTTCGGGGCCCCAGAACCACAGCACGCCGTCCTTGATGACCAGGCCGAGGGCAAAAGTAGCCAGCAATTGAAACAACTCGGGTGCGCGGTAAATGCGGCGCAGCAACAGCACCTCGACCAAAGCGCCCAGTGCGGCCACGGCCAACGCGGCCAGCAGCAGCGACGGCCAAAAGCCGATGCTGGCGCCCAATTTGGCCACCAGTGAATAAGCGACATAAATACCGACCATGAAAAAAGAGCCATGGGCGAAATTGACGATGCGGGTGACGCCAAAAATAAGCGACAGGCCGGCGGCCACCAGAAACAGTGACGAAGCGCCGGCCAGGCCGTTGAGCAGTTGGACGACAAATCCGGAAAAACTCATGGCGTCCTCAGCAAGCTGAAAAACAGTGAATCAGGCAGCAGCACCAGGCCATCAACGCCAAGGCTCAGTCAGCAGGGCGCAACTTCTTGACTTCGGCATCGCTGGGCTGGAACTTGGCGCCGTCAAGGTAACGGAAGTTCACAATCACGCCCTTGCCGTTGTCGTTCTTGGTGCGGCCAACGTAGGCGCCCATGGTGGATTGGTTGTCTTGCAAACGGTAAAAAGCAGTTCCAAACGGGGTCATGACGCTCAGGCCCTTGAAGGCGGCGATCAGTTTTTCGGTGTCTGCTGATTTGGCTTTTTTCATGCCTTCTGCGAGCGACTTGATAGCGCTGTAACCCACCACCGAGCCCAGGCGCGGATAGTCTTTGTACTTGCTGTTGTAGGCGTTGTAGAAAGCCTTGTGCTCCGGCGTCTGGATGCCGTACCAGGGGTAGCCGGTGACGACCCAGCCGTTGGGTGTTTCTTCCTTGAGCGGGTCAAGGTACTCGGGTTCGCCGGTCAGCAGGCTGACCACTTCACGGCCCTTGAACAGGCCGCGTGTGTTGCCTTCGCGCACGAACTTGGACAAGTCAGCGCCGAACAAGACATTGAAAATGGCGTCAGGCTTGGCATCGGCAAGAGCTTGCACCACGCTGCCCGAATCAAGCTTGCCCAAGGGCGGCGCCTGCTCGGCCACAAACTCGACGTCCGGCTGCGCGGCCTTCAGCAGCTCCTTGAAGCTAGCCGCGGCCGACTGACCGTATTCATAGTTGGGGTACACGATAGCCCAGCGCTTTTTCTTCATGGCCACGGCCTCAGGCACCAACATGGCAACTTGCATGTAGGTCGAGCTGCGCAGGCGGTAGGTGTAGCGGTTGCCGTTTTGCCAGACGATCTTGTCGGTCAGAGGCTCAGAGGCCAGAAAGAAAACTTTCTTTTGCTTGGCAAAGTCGGTCAGGGCCAGGCCGATGTTTGACAGGAAGGAGCCGGTCAATACATCGACTTTTTCACGCGACAGCAGCTCTTCTGCAGCCCGTACGGCATCGCCGGGGGTGGCGTTGTCGTCACGCACAAAGAGCTCAAGTTGTTTGCCGTTGACGCCGCCCGCGGCATTGATCTCTTCAATCGCCAGGTCCATGCCCTTTTTGTAGGGCTCGAGAAAAGCGGGCTGGGCTTTGTAGCTGTTGATCTCACCGATCTTGATGACACCTTGCGCATGCGCCAGCGGTGCTATCAGGCAGGCGAAGGCTGTCACGCCGAGTAATTGGTTCAGTTGAATCTTCATAAGAACTCCTGCGGGGTGGTGATGGCGTGAAAGTTATCGGGCTGTCACTGCTCGGCAAAGGCCCGCTCGATGACAAAGTCTCCTTGCTTGGAGGTATTGCCTTCCTTGAAACCGCGCGTCTCCAGCATTTGCTTGAGGTCTTTGAGCATGCCCGGGCTGCCGCAAATCATCACCCGGTCTTCGGCCGGGTTGAGCGCTGGCAACTTCATCTCGGCATTCAGTTTGCCACTTTCCAGCAGGTCGGTGACCCGGCCCATGTTGGCGTAAGCCTCGCGCGTCACGGTCGGGTAGTAAAGCAACTGGGCAGCCACCATCTCGCCTAAAAATTCGTGCGCCGGCAACTCTTTGGTGAGGTACTCATGGTAGGCCAGTTCATTGACCTGCCGGACGCCGTGCACCAGCACCACCTGCTCGAACTGTTCGTAGGTGGCCGGGTCGCGGATGATGCTCATGAAGGGCGCCAGACCGGTGCCGGTGGCCAGCATGTAAAGCCGCTTGCCGGGCAACAGGTAGTCAATGACCAGCGTGCCTGTGGGCTTGCGACCCACAATCACTTTGTCGCCCACCTGAATGTGCTGCAAGCGCGAGGTCAGCGGGCCGTTGGGCACCTTGATACTCAAAAACTCCAGGTGCTCGTCATGGTTAGGGCTGACGATGCTGTAGGCGCGCAACAAAGGCTTGTCGTTGACACGCAGGCCGATCATGGTGAAGTGGCCGTTGCTAAAACGCAGCGCAGGGTCGCGCGTGGTGGTGAAGGAAAACAGCGTGTCGGTCCAATGGTGTACGGACAAAACCTGTTCTTCGTTGAAGGCGCTCATGGTGTTCAGGTTAATTCAAAAGAAGCTATTGTCGATGTATCGTGCCATGGCTCAGGAAGACGCGGGCTTAGCACCTGCGCCTGAGGCGCATTCAGGGCATTTTTTCGTCGATCGGCGGCGCGCTGGCCTCCCGCGGCGCCACCGTGCCCAGCCTGGCCTTGAGCGACTGCGGCTGACCGGTCAGCAATGCGGCGTAGCTGGTGGTGTTGGACAGCACTTTTTTGACGTAGTCGCGTGTCTCGTTAAAGGGCACGTTTTCGGCCCAGATGGCGGCTTCCAGCGGCGGGCCGTTGCGCCAATTGCGTGGCCGGCTGGGGCCGGCGTTGTAGGCGGCGGCAGCCATGGCCATGGAGCCACCGAAATCATCGAGCGCGCGCTTGAGGTAGGCCGTGCCGATGTTGATGTTGATGTCGCGGTCATTGAGCTGGCCGATGTTGAAGCCGGCCAGGCCGATGTGGCGCGCTGTCTCGCGCGCGGTGGCCGGCATGATCTGCATGAGGCCGGTGGCGCCCACGCCCGAACGGGCGTCCATGATGAAGCGGCTTTCCTGGCGAATCAGGCCGTAGACATAAGCCGGGTCAATGCCGATGTTGCGGCTGCGTTGGAAAACAGTTTCGCGAAATGGCATGGGAAAGCGCTGAGAAAAATCAATCTCATTGCGGGTGCGGTCGCTGGTGTTGATACAGCGGTCCCAGATGGCCATATCGCAAGCCATTTGCGCCGCTGCCAGCAACTCGCGCTCGCTCATGCCGCCGGGTTTGGCCAGGTTGGTGGTGTAGTTCCACTCCCGCACGCCTTCGCTGCGCAGGCCGATGGTGATGGCGTAAGCCCCGCGTTGCAGACCCGGGTTGGTGCGTGCGGCTTCTTTTTCTCCGAAGGTCAGCGCGGCGGGTGCGGCTGGCACGGTGACCATCTGGCCCAGCTCTTCGAGTGCCAGTTGTTCGTAAAAGCCGCGCACCGAAGCGATGGACTGCAACAGGCTCAGCGCCTCGGCGCGTTGCGCCGGCATGGCGGCCGGTGCCGGCTGCTGGGCCGGGGCCAGCGCCAGCAGGGCGCGGGCTTTCCAGTAAACCCAGGTGCTGTCTTTTAGCGCCTCCGGACTCATGGCGTTGATGCTGGCCAGCACCAAGGGCCAGCGCGGCTGTGCGCCGGCGCGCAGGGCAGCGCGGGTTTTCCAGGCCAGCATGTCGTCGGTCAGGTCACTGTCGGAAGAGACCTTTTGAAAATGCACCAACGCGTCCGGGCTCTGATTGCCCATGCGCATGGCGCTTTGTTTGCCGATGACGCCCCAGACCCAGTTGCGCTCTTCGGCGCTGAGTTGAAAGTCCCACTTTTTATCAATCAGTGTGGCTGCGGCTTGCGGGTCGCTGGCGGCCAGCTTGACGAGCGCGAGAGTCACGAGTTCTTTGCCACTGCGCGAGATCACAATTTTTTTATCAGCCAGAAACCTGGCGGGGTTGGCCTGCAGCGAAGCCAGCAGTCCCAGCGAATCGGGCGAGACCATTTCGACCGCATCGCGCGTTGGCCGGGTCCGGCCGGTCTCTATCGACAAGCGCGCTTTGCGCCAGATGTCCAGCGGTTTGAGTTGCTTGGCGGCCAGCATGCGCTCTGCGGCAGTGCGGCAGCCTTCGTCTGCATCGCGCTGCGCGTACCAGTTCTGGCGAACCAGATCGACCAGCGCGGCAGCCCCTTCAGGCCCGTTTTTTTGATGCTCGATGGCCCAGGCAAAACAACGCACTTCGCGGTCATCGCCCATGCGGAACTGCGGATGCTCTGCGGCAAAGCCGGCCCAGTCGCGACGCTGGCCCAGCAGGATTAACCAGTCGTTGCGCAAGCGATCTTCCTGGTAGGTTCCGGCGTAGCGCGCCAGAAAGGCTTGCACCTCGGCACCGCTGGCCACACCCAGGCGGTTGCTCAACTCCCAATAAGCGGCCCAGGGCTCGAGTACATGGCCACGTGTTTGCGGCAGCAGCGCCGCCATTTTGGCCTTGTCCTCGCGTTTAAAGGCTTGGGCCATCTCAAGAACCGCCTCATCAGCACGGCTCAAGGACACGGTTTTTTGCTGCGCCTGCAAAGCCGGCGGCAAGGCTGTCAAAGAGCCTGTCAGGGCCAGGAATAAGGCCGTTCTTATAAATTTCGATAGCATCGGGTGATTATGGACAAATTAACCGCCCGCAAAAAACTCATCGAGCAACGCCTGAACATGCCAGACCGCCTGGCCCGCGCAGACTTGTTACAGCGCGTCATGCGCATCTGGCTGGTCGGGCGGCAGGACCAGGTGATTGGCGCCTACTGGCCGATCAAGGGGGAGTTTGACCCCTTGCCGGCCCTTTACCGCTGGCAGGAAGACGCTGTGCTGGGCGCCTTGTTTGAGCCCGATACGCCGCTCACACCCGACGGCAGCAGCCAAAGCCAGACCGAAAGCCAGGCCAACCGTTCGCCACGCAAGATCGGTTTGCCGGTGGTGGACAAGGTGCTCAAGACCTTGACCTTTCACGCCTGGTACCCCGGCTGCCCCATGGAAGAAGACGCCTATGGCATCCCCAAGCCCAAGGACACCGAGGTGATCGTGCCGACGCTGCTGTTCGTGCCCTGCGTGGGCTACGGCCCCGGCGGCTACCGCTTGGGCTACGGCGGCGGCTTTTATGACCGCACCCTGGCCAGTCTGCAGCCTAAGCCGGTGACCGTGGGCCTGGGTTACAGCCACGGCTGGTTGCCTGAACTCGAGCCCGAAGCGCACGACGTGCCGCTGGACGCCCTGCTCAACGATGAAGGCGTGGTCTGGGCCGGCTGAAGCAGCCAAACCGCCGGCCACCCAAGCGCGCTCACTGCGGACGCAGCAAGGCCCGAAAATCCTGTTCGTAGCCCTGCAGTCTGGCCTGCGCTTTTTGGCGCTGCGCCGGCGTGGTGCTGTTGTGCAGATCTGCAAAGGTCTGGCAGTTGTGTAACTTGATTTGGCGGGCGTCGTTGCGAAAGCTCAGGTCCGGAGAAAGAACAGCGCGGTTGAAGACACCTTCGAGCGCTGCTGAGGCTTGGGCGGCTCCGGGCCCGCTGGGCGAAGCCAGGCTGCGCAAGGTCTGCAACATGTCCTGCTGGCGGCGCAGGCGTTCTGCATAAGCGCGCTGAGGGTCAAAGCCGGATTGGCCCAGGCGTGTTTGCAGCATGGTCTGCTGCCGCTCATCGAGCTTGCCGTAGAGCATTTCGGTGCGCTCAAGCGATTTCTCGAACCGCTTTTCACGCAGCTGCTGCGGCGTACCGCTCAGGTAATCTTCGCGGTATTTGAGGTTGCTCTTGGAGAGCTTGCGCTCCATGTGGGCCAATTGGCTGGCGTCCAGGTTTGCCAGTTTTTGCAAGTCGTTGGCACCTGTGGCGCTTTGGTCCAGACGCACCATGCCCTGGAGCGTGTTCAGCACATGTTCCTGGATTTCTTCGTAGAAATCGCAGGCCCTGGCGGGCGTCAGGGGTTCTGTTATCTGGCGCTGCATTTTTTGCAAGCTCTCGATGTAAGCTGGCAGCTGGGTTTGCCGGTGCCACACATGGACTTGTTCGAGCGCGGTTTTGAGTGCCGGTTTTTGCACTGCGTTGAAATCCACATAGTCATCAAGGTACCAGTCCACCAGCAGCGGGGCCTGGTTGTAGGCCAGCCGGACTGTGCTGCAGCCTTGCAGGCCCAGCATGAGTGCGCTAAGGCCGATAATCCCCAGCAGGTTTCTACACAACGACAGGTAAGCAGGACATCTCATGGCAACTCCGATTGACGTCGTCATCATGGCCGCCGGCAAGGGCACGCGGATGAAGAGCGCATTGCCCAAAGTGTTACATCGTTTGGGCGGAAGCGCTTTGCTCAGCCATGTACTCCAGCGCGCCGCAGAGTTATCGGCCCGGCAGGCCGTGGTGATTACCGGCCACGGCGCCGATGCAGTGGAGGCTGCGCTGGCCGGCAGCCCTCTGGATTTGCCACTGCAATACGTGCGGCAAGAGCCGCAGCTGGGTACCGGCCATGCGGTGCAGCAAGCCCTGCCCCAACTGACAGATGACGGCGTGACGCTAATTTTGTCGGGTGACGTGCCCTTGACCGAGACCGCCACATTGCAAGCCCTGCTGGCCTTGTGCGACGTCCGCCAATTGGCCTTGCTCACTTTGGCCCTGCCTGAACCGAGCGGCTACGGCCGCATCGTGCGCGCAGCACCCGGGGGCCCTGTGCTGGCCATCGTCGAGCACAAAGACGCCAGCAGCGCCCAGCGCGCCATCACTGAAATTTACAGCGGCATCATGGCGCTGCCCACACGCTTGCTGCGCCAGTGGCTGGGCCGGCTTGACAACAAAAATTCGCAAGGCGAGTACTACCTCACCGACATCGTGAAGTTTGCCGTGGCGGACGGCGTGCCGGTGGCCGCGCACCAGATCACCGAAGCCGCGCAGGTGGCCGGCGTCAACAGCCCCGCGCAACTGGCCGAGCTCGAGCGCAGCTACCAGTTGCGTCTGGCGGCAGCGCTGATGGAGCGCGGCACCCGGCTGGCCGACCCGGCGCGCCTGGATGTGCGCGGCCAACTCAGTTGCGGCAGCGATGTCGAGATCGACGTCAATTGTATTTTTGAGGGCCAAGTATTTCTAGGCGATGGCGTGCGAGTGGGCGCTAACTGTTTTATTGCCAACGCACGCATTGACGCCGGCGCGGTGATCAAGCCCTTCACCCACATCGACGGCGAAACGCTGGGCGTGCAGGTCGGCGCCGGCGCACTGGTCGGCCCGTTTGCCAGGCTGCGCCCTGGCGCGCAACTGGGTGCAGAGGTGCACATTGGCAATTTTGTCGAGGTGAAAAACGCCACCCTGGGCCGCGGCGCCAAGGCCAACCACCTGGCCTATCTGGGTGACGCCACGGTGGGTGAGCGTGTGAACTTTGGCGCGGGCAGCATCACCGCCAACTACGACGGCGCCAACAAGCACCAAACAGTCATTGAGGCCGACGTGCATGTAGGCAGCAATTGCGTGCTGGTGGCGCCCGTCACGCTGGGCGCTGGCGGCACCATAGGCGGTGGCTCGACCATCACCAAAAACACGCCGGCCGGCGCGCTGAGTGTTGCGCGCGGCAAGCAGGTCAGCGTGGCCAACTGGACGCGGCCGCTTAAAAAACCAAAACCCTAATTCGGGGCTGCTAAAAAACGGCCTCAGGCCGTCGCTGCTTCAGCAAAAGCAATTTGCACCTTGAGCGACTGAGATTTGTCAGCCGCCAGGGCAAAGGCTTCGACGGCTCGCTCAAAGGGCAGCACGGCCGTGATGACCGGCTTGCCGTCGATCAGGCCGCTGTTGAGAAACTGCACGGCATTGGCAAACTCAGCGTGAAAGCGGAAGGTGCCGCGCAGATCAATTTCTTTGGCGACGATCTGGTTCATGGGCAAAGCGATTTCACCGCCCAGACCCACGGCCACCAGCACGCCGCGCGGCGCGATGACATCCATCGCAGCGCGCATTGCGGGCTCGCTGCCAGAGGCCTCGAACACCGCGTCAAATTGGCCTTTGTCGGCCTTGTATTTGTCGAGCGCATCGGTCTGCGTGCGCAGGTTGATGGTTTCGTCAGCGCCCATCTGGCGCGCGCATTGCAGAGGCAGATCAGCGATGTCGGCAGCGACGATGCGCGCGGCACCGGCGCGCCGCAAGCCGCCTATCAACAAAGAACCAATGGGCCCGCAGCCGGTGACCAGCACCTGCTTGCTCAGTACGCCGCCGGCGCGCTGAATCGCATGCAGGCCGACCGACAGCGGCTCGGCCAGTGCCGCCTCGGACAGGCTCAGGTGGTCCGCCACCGGATGGGCCTGGCTGGCGCTGATCAACAGCTGCTCACTGAAAGCGCCCTGAATGTGCGGGAAAGGCATGGCGCTGCCGTAAAAACGCATGTTCAGGCAATGGTTTTGCATGCCGGTCTGGCAAAAACGGCAGCTGCCGCAGGGCCGAGAAGGCGATATGGCGATGCGCTGGCCTTTGGTAAAACCGCTGACCTTCGAGCCCATGGCCTGCACGACACCAGAGACCTCGTGGCCCAGGGCCATGGGCTGCTTGATGCGCACGGTGCCGAATCCGCCGTGCTGGTAGTAGTGCAGATCCGAGCCGCAGATACCGCCGAAAGCCACCGACACCAGCAACTCGTGCTCGCCCATGGCGGGCAGGTCCCTGTTTTCGAGTCGCAAATCCTGGGCTGAATGAATAACGAGCGCGCGCATGGTGTGAGACCTTTCAGAGCTTTAGAGGGTGGCGGTGACGCCGCCGTCCACATACAAAATATGTCCGTTGACAAAACAAGAGGCTTCGCTGGCCAGAAAAACTGCCGCCCCGCCCAGGTCTTCGACGTCGCCCCAACGGCGGCTGGGTGTGCGGCCTACCAGCCAGCCGGTAAAAGCAGGGTCGGCCACCAGTTTTTCGGTCAGCTCGGTCTTGAAGTAGCCCGGGCCCAGGCCGTTGACCGTGATGCCGAACTGGCCCCAGTCAATCGCCATGCCCTTGGTCAGCATTTTGACGGCGCCTTTGCTGGCCGTGTAGGGCGCAATGCCCGGGCGACCCAGCTCGCTTTGCACCGAGCAGATGTTGATGATCTTGCCGCAGCCCCGGGGAATCATTTTTTGCGCCACCGTTTTACCGACAAAGTAAACGCTGTCCAGATTGGTCCGCATCAAAGTGTGCCAGTCGGTATCGGCAAAGTCGTGCAGCGGGCCGCGGATTTGCATGCCGGCGTTGTTCACCAGAATGTCGATGCTTCCTATGTCTTTTTCAATGGCGTCAATGCCCTGGCGAACCGCATCGGCATCGGTCACGTCAAAACCAGCGGTGCTGACGCTAAGGCCTTCGGCGCGCAGCAGTTGCGCTGCAGCTTGCAGCTTGCTGGTATTGCGGCCATTGAGAATGACTGCGGCGCCAGCTTGGCCCAGCGCGCGCGCCAGTGCCAGGCCAATGCCACCCGACGAGCCGGTGATGAGCGCGCGGCGCCCGTTCAAGCGAAATTTTTCAAGCACTTGTTGCATGTTCAAAGCGAGGTTGTTAACTGAGCATCCAGCGCAGGGGCGCCATCACCAGTTGAGGGAACACAATGAGCAAGGACATCACCACCACCTGCGACAACAGAAAAGGCCAGACGCCTCTGATGACATCGTGCATGGGGATTTTGCCGACGCCGCAAACCACGTTGAGCACCGTTCCCACTGGCGGCGTCAACAGGCCGATGGCATTGTTGATGATGAACAGCACGCCAAAGTAGACCGGGTCAATGCCGGCCTGGCGAACCAGCGGCATCAGCACCGGCGTGAGGATCAGCACCGTGGGCGCAAAGTCAAGGGCCGTGCCCACCACCAGCACCATCAGCATGAGCATCGCCATGAGCAGCATCTTGTTGTCGATGAAGGGCTCAATCAGCGACACGATCTGCGCCGGAATGTTGGCCACCGTGATCAGCCAGGCCGACACCAGCGCCGCCGCCACCAGGAACATCACGATGGACGAGGTCTTGGCGGCGTTAAGAATGAGTTGGTACAAGTCCTTGAACTTGATCTCGCGGTAAATAAAGAGGCCGACAAACAGCGAATACACCACGGCCACCACGGCCGCCTCGGTGGGTGTGAAGACACCCATCTTCATGCCGCCGATGATGGTGATGGCCAGCAGGTAAGACCAAAAAGCGTTGGCCGTGACCTTGAGCTTTTCTGCCATGGGCACACGCGGCGCCACCTGCACATCGTCATTGCGCGCAACGATCCACCAGGTGATGATCAGCGCCAGACCCATCAGCAGGCCCGGAAAGATGCCGGCCATGAAGAGCTTAGAAATCGACACGCCACCGATCACGCCGAACAAAATAAAGCCGATCGAAGGCGGGATCACCGGCGCAATGATGCCGCCGGCGGCAATCAGACCGGCCGAGCGGTCCATGCGGTAGCCGGCCTTGCGCATCATGGGCATCAGCACGGCGGCCAGCGCCGCAGTATCGGCCACAGCAGAGCCGGACAGGCTGGCCATGATGATGGCGGCAAACACCGCCACATAACCCAGGCCGCCGCGGAAGTGGCCTACCCAGACCATGGCCGAATTGACAATGCGCCGGCTCATGCCGCCGGCATTCATCAACTCACCGGCCAGCATGAAAAAAGGCACCGCCATCAGCGGAAAATTGTCTGCGCCGTTGATCAGGTTTTGCGACACGATCTGTGTGTCAAAGGTGTCCAGGTGCAGCATCAGGGCCACGCCCGACACCAGCAGCGAAAAGGCCAGGGGCATGCCCAGCGCCATGGCGCCCAGCAAGGAGGCCACAAAAATAAAGACGGTCATCGCTTAGCTCCCACGATGTGCTGCTCGCCGCCGTCTTCAGAGTCTTGCACTTGAATCAGTTCGTTGTCGCTGTAGCCGCCACGCGCCAAGCGCACCAGCTTGCCCAGAATCATCAAGCCCATGGCCACGCTGGTGATGTAGCCCACGCCGTAGACCAGGCTCATAGGAATTTCGGTGACCGCAGAAAAAGTGGTCGCATTGATATGGTGCTGTTTGAAGGTGCCGTAAAACATCAGCACACAGCAGCCCAGCATCAGCAAGTTAGACAGGGCAAAGCAAAAGCGCTTGCCTGCGCCCGGCAGGACGCGAATCAAAGTGTCCAGCCCCAGGTGCGCGTTGTCGCGCATCGCCACGATGGCGCCTAAAAAGGTGACCCAGATGAAAAGAAAGCGGGACAGCTCTTCAGAGCTGATCAGCCCCGAGTTAAAACCGTAGCGCAACACCACATTGCCAAACACCATGATGACCATCACGGACAGCATGATGACTAGCACAAATTCGGCGAGCCGGAAAAAAAGATCGTTTATTTTTTTCATAAATCCTGTCACACCCCCCACCACAGGGCAGGGGGTGCTTATGGCCAAGGATTACTTGGTATCTGCAATGGCTTTGAGCAAGGTCAGGCCGTTTTTCTCGCCAAAAGTTTTGGCGATCTCGGCAGAAACGATGGCCTGGAACGGCGCCATGTCGACGACTTCGATCACTTGCATGCCGGATTTCTTGAGCTCAGAAACCACTTTGCCGGCGTTGGCAGCGTTCAGGCCGCGCTGGTACTTGGCGGCTTCGCGTGCAGCTTCCACCACGATGGTCTGGAAGTTGGCCGGCAGGCTGTCGAACTTGGCCTTGTTCATGGACAAGATGATCGGTGAGTAAACGTGGTTGCTCACGGTGAGGTGTTTTTGCACTTCATAGAACTTGGACGAGTAAGTCACATTGATCGGGTGCTCTTGCGCGTCAAAGGTGCCGGTTTCGAGGGCGGTGTACAGCTCGGAAATCGGCATCGGCGACGGGTTCATGCCCAGCAGCTTGAAAGCCTGGATGTGGTACGGGTTGGGCGTGGAGCGGATCTTCAGGCCTTTGAGGTCTTCAGGCTTGTTGACCGGGCGCTTGTTGTTGGTGAAAGCGCGCCAGCCGTTTTCCCAGTAAGCCAGACCTTTCATGCTGTGCGCCGACAACTCATTGAGCACGCCGGTGCCGATGGCGCCGTCGAGCACGTTGTAAGCGTGTTGCGCGCTGCGGAACACGAAGGGCAACTCCATGGCCGCGGTGTTGGGCACGATGCCGTTGTAGTTGGAGGCGCCGCTGGAGACGATGTCGATGGTGCCACCGCGCACGCCGTTGATCATGGCCGCGTCATTGCCCAACTGGTTGGCCGGGAAGATGGTGATCTCAACGTCACCTTTGGTGCGCTCTTTGACCAGTTCGGCCATCTTCAGAGCTGCGGCATGCTGGCCGTCCGCGGTGGTCACAGCGTGACCAAGCTTGAGGTTGAACTTGGCGGCAAAGGCGGCCGAGCCGACCGTGGCGATCAGGCAAGCGATAAGTACTTTTGAAATTTTCATGGTTCATGTCTCCTGGTTAAAAAATCTTGGTGCAATGTTTTTTTGCATTGTTACCTTCTTCACAAAAGCGCCAACCCGAATGGATGCCGGGTGGTCGCACTTCCTTTGGCAGCAGCTCAGGCTGCTGCCTTGGCTCAGTCGGTCGGCAAGCCGTATTCGTCGGCGCTGAAAATTGTATGGAACACCGTGCCGTCGAACATGTCGATCAAGGCCACAGAGACTTCGCGGCTTTTCAGTCGCACTTCGGAGGCCAGCGCAATGTCTATCGACTCACGGCTGGGGTAGCGAACTGACAGCACCATTTCCAGGCGCGGGTCGTTCACATCACTTTCTATCTGGCGCAGCACGCGCACTTCCTGGGCGCCAGGAAAGCGTGTCCACAAGGGCACCAACTCTTTGCGAATGTAGTTGTTGAAAGCGGCTTCAAAACCGGGTTTGACCTGACCGCTAAAAAATGCACAACGGATGAACATGAAAATCCTTGAGAGGGTAGCAAAAAGGGAGTGAATTCAGGCCGTGGCGCCAGCAGCTTGTAAGGCCGCCAGCGCAGCGGCCAGCAGTTGATCGACAGGCCGGTTGATGTCGATTCGCACAATGTCGTGTTCGTCGGCGCCAGGTCTTTCAAGCGCCCGCAGCTGGCTGTCCAGCAAGGTCGGGTTCATGTAATGGCCGGTGCGCAAGGCCATGCGATGCTCAATCAGTTCGGCCGGGCCGTCAAGAAATACAAATTGCAGCGGCGCAGCCATGGAACGAATGCGCTCGCGGTAAGCGCGTTTGAGCGCCGAGCAAGCCACCACGCGGCCGCCAGATGAATCTTCAGCGGGCTGGGCAAGGAGCCGGCCAATGCTGTCCAGCCAGGGCCAGCGGTCAGCGTCCTCCAGCGCAATGCCGGCGCGCATTTTGGCCACGCTCGCCGGCAAGTGCAGATCATCGCCGTCGACCATGGTCAGGCCCAGCGCCGCGGCCATGGCGGCTGCCACTGTCGACTTGCCGCAACCCGACACACCCATAACCACAATGCGCCGCATGGCTCAGCGACCTTGTTGGGCCATGCACTCCGGCACGGGTGTCGGCAAGGGCTTGCCTGACAGGCCGGCCTGCATGTTGGCAAAAGCCAGATCGGCCATGTCCTGGCGCGTCTGGTGCGTGGCGCTGGCCATGTGCGGCGTCAGTACCACGTTGGTCATGCGCCAGAGCGCTTCGGGCACCTGCGGTTCATTGGCAAAAACGTCCAGCCCCGCGCCGGCAATCACGCCGTGGGTCAGCGCCTGCACCAGCGCCTCTTCGTCGACCACGCTGCCGCGCGCAACATTAACCAGATAGCCCTTGGGGCCCAGCGCTTTGAGCACCTCGGCATTGATCAGGTGGCGCGTGCCCGCGCCGCCGGGTGTGATGACCACCAGAAAATCAACCTGCGCGGCCAGCGCGGCGGCGTTGGGGTAGTACTTGAAGCCGGATTCGGGTTTTTCATTGCGAGTGGTGTAGGCGATGGACATGTCAAAGGCGGCAGCGCGCCGCGCAATCGCCAGGCCGATACGGCCCAAGCCGACGATGCCCATGCGCGCACCGGAGACCTTGCGGCCCAGCGGCATCGCGCCTTGCGGCCAGAGGCCCTGGCGCACATGCTGGTCGGCCTGCGGCAACTGGCGCGCCACCGACAACACCAAAGCCATTGCCAGGTCGGCCACGTCATCGGTCAGCACGCCGGGGGTGTGCGTCACCGACACACCCTGACGGATAGCGGCCGGCACGTCAATGCCGTCATAGCCCACGCCAAACACCGACAACACCTTGAGCTGCGTCAGTTGAGCGATCAGGCTGCCTGGCACGACGGATTCACCGCCGGCGGCCAGGCCCACGATCTTGGGCGCCAGCGCCGCCATGGCCTGTGCGTCGTCGGGCTGGAAGGCGTGCACTTTGTAGACGGCTTTCAATGCTTCGAGGTACAGCGGGTGCACTTTGGGCATGGTCAAAATATCGAGTTGGGTCACCGGCAAAGTTCCTTTGTAGGGTGGCAGTCACAAGCCGGGCAAGGGCCTTGACCGCTCACTCTCGGACAGCGCTGTCCTGAGTGACTTGAAAAAATCAAGCGGCATCAAAAAAGCAATTTATTTTTACAGCACAGGGAAATCATCAATAGGCAGCCAAACTACCAAGACTAGACTGATGAGATTCTGGACAGCGCTAGCCTAACTTGGCGGGCCGCAGTTCCAGCCCCGTATTTACCCTTGTGAGACATGCCAACGCAAGCCAAACACCATCGCGCCACCGGCCGCGTCACGCTCAATGACGTTGCCCATGCCGCGGGCGTCAGCCCGATCACAGTGTCGCGCGCTTTACGCGGTGAAAGAGCGGTCGATCCGGCGCTGGTCGAGCGTGTGCTGGCCGCTTCTGCCAAGCTGGGTTATGTGCCCGACCCGGCCGCCCGGGCCCTGGCCTCACAGCGCAGCAACCACGTGGCCATGCTGATCCCTAAGCTTTCCAACAACTTGTTTGTGGATTTGCTTGACGCTGCCCAGCAAACCCTGCGCGCCGGTGGTTTTCAGGCCCTGGTGGGCGTGACGCATTACGACGAAGCCCAGGAAGAGCAACTGCTGCGCGAGCAATTGCTGCACAGGCCTGCCGGCTTGCTGATCACCGGCTTGAACCACAACGCCGCCACCCAGGCCCTGATCGCCCGCAGCCAGGTGCCTTGCGTGCATTTGATGGACTTACCCGAGGCCGGCCAGGCCAACCCGCCTTATTGCGTGGGGTTTCGCCAAAACGAAGCCGGTGCCGCGCTGACCCGCCACCTGCTGGCCACGGGTCGCCGGCGCATCGCCTTTGCCGGTGCGCAGTTGGACCCGCGCGTCATGCAGCGCCTGTATGGCTGGCGCAGCGCGCTGCAAGAAGCCGGCTGCTACGAGCCCACGCTCGAGTGGCTCAACCCCGCCTCGTCTTCGCTGGCCTTGGGCGGCGTGATGTTTGAGCAGATCATGGGCCAGACCCCGGCGGTGGACGCCATCTTTTTTTGCAACGACGACCTGGCGCAGGGCGCTTTGCTGGCCGCGCTGCGCTTGAAGATTGACGTACCGGCGCGCGTCGCCATTGCCGGCTTCAATGACCTCACCGGCAGCGACCAGATGTTGCCGCCGCTGACCTCGGTGCGCACGCCGCGCGCGCAAATCGGTGAGGCCGGCGCCAACATGCTGCTGGCACTGATGCGCGGTGAAATGCAGGCACCGGCTTTTGTCGACCTGGGCTTTGAATTGGTCCAGCGCGGCAGCACTTAGCGCAGCACTCAAGCCCGCAAAGTTTTCAGACGCCGGCGGCCTTGAGCACGTTGTCCAGCGGCTGGCCGGCCAGTAGGCGGGCAATGTTGTCAGCCATGGTTTGCTGGCGCCGGCGCACGGTGCCTGAGGTCCAGCCCGACATGTGCGGCGTCATCACCACATTGTCCAGCGCCGCAAAGTCAAAGCGTGAGGGCGCGCATTCGGGCTTGTCTGCGTTCGGGTACTGGTACCAAGTGTCAATGATCGCGCCGCCGATCTGCCGCTTTGACAGCGCTTCGTACAAAGCCTGCTCATCTATCACCGGGCCGCGGCCCACATTCACAAGCAGCGCATCGGGCTTCATGGCCGCCAGCGCGGTGGCATTCACCAGGCCCTGCGTGCTGCCGGTCAGCGGCAGGCTCACCACCACCGCGTCGGCCGAACCCATGAAGGCATTCAACTCATTCAGGCTAAAGGCTTGGTCCACCAAAGGGCTGTTGACCGCGCTGCGGTTGGCCACGTGCACGCGCATGCCAAAGGCCTTGGCCCGCGCCGCCAGCGCTTTGGAAATATGACCAAAGCCCAGCAAGCCCAGGGTCTGCGCGCCCAGCTCGGTGCGCAGCGCCGTCGGCCTGCCGGCCCAGTAAGTCCAGCGCTGCTGGCGCAAGTCAGCGTCAGCCGCTTTCAGCGGCACATGGCGCATGAGCAGCGCCGTCATCACGTATTCGGCAATCGCGCCCTCGTGCCCGAAGCAGTTGCACAACGCGCTGTGCGCCGGCAGCAAAGCCGCGTCAATCGCGTCCGTGCCGGCTCCCGGCGCGTGGTACAGCCGCACCGCCTTGGGCTGCGGCATGGCCGCGTCTAGCTTGATGCCGACGATCACGTCCGCCGTTTCATAGTGCTCACGCTCGCCCGGCAGCGCCAGAGAGTCACTCAGGTCAATGATGTGGTGACCGGGCCCTACCAGCGCGGCAAAACCCTGACGGAAGTTGCTGGCGTTCTGGCCGTGGAAGACAATTTTCAAACTGGTTTGCGGCATTCAATATCCAAAGTTAAAAGTCAAAATTTAAAAGTCCAAGGTTAATTAAGAGTCCCCAGCAACACCCGGGGCGCGAACTTGGCGCGGTGAATGCTGAAAAAAGACTTCACGTTGCGCACATTCGCGTCGCTGGTGAAAAGCCGCTGCGCCAACGCCAGGTAGGCCGGCATGTCGGCCACATGCACCACCAGCACAAAGTCCGGCCCGGGCGAGACGCGGTAGCACTGCTGCACGGCGGCGTCTTCCACCACGCGCGCTTCAAAGGCCAGCGCCTCCTGGTTGCCTTGCCGATCCAGCGTGATCTCGGTCAGGGCCGTGAGGCCGCGGCCCAGGCTGGCGGCCAATTTGTTGATGCTGAGCAGCGCGATCTGCTGCTCGATCAGGCCCACATCCCGCAGGCGTTTGACGCGCCGCAAGCAAGTGGGCGGCGACACATGGCAACGCTCGGCCAGTGCCTGGTTGCTCAGCGAGGCGTCTTGCTGCAATTCATCGAGCAAGCGAAGGTCGGTGCTATCTAGTGTTATTTGTTCCATAAAATTACAACTTATGAAATTAAATTCAACTTATCAAGTTCAGTGGAATTTTATTCCTTTAATTATCATATTTTGATCGGATTAAAAATATATACAAACGTACCATCGGCTTCTTGATCTGATTTGATCTGAATCTAGGAGCTGGCTTATGTGTGGCATCGTCGCCGCGGTTTCCAACCGCAACATCGTTTCCGTCCTCGTGCAGGGCCTGCAGCGGCTCGAATACCGCGGTTATGACTCCTGCGGCGTGGCCGTGTATGCCGGCGGCCTGCAGCGCGCACGCAGCACCTCGCGCGTGGCCGAGTTACAGGCGCAAGTCAGCGCTGAGCACATTGAAGGCGGCACCGGCATTGCGCACACGCGCTGGGCCACACACGGCGCGCCGGCGGTGCACAACGCGCACCCGCATTTCAGCCACGGCACGGGCGCTGACGCCGATGCCCGTCCGGGCCGGGTAGCGCTGGTGCACAACGGCATCATTGAAAACCACGACGAGCTGCGCGCCGCCCTGCAAGCCAAGGGCTATGTATTTCAAAGCCAGACCGACACCGAAGTCATCGTGCACCTGATGGACAGCCTGTACGACGGTGACTTGTTTGAAGCACTCAAAGCCGCCGTGGCGCAGTTGCACGGCGCATACGCCATTGCCGCGTTTTGCAAAGACGAGCCGCAGCGCGTGGTCGGCGCACGTGCCGGCTCGCCGCTGATTCTGGGCGTGGGCAAAGACCACAGCGAAAACTTTCTGGCCAGCGACGCCATGGCGCTGGCCGGCGTGACCGACCAGATCTTGTACCTTGAAGAGGGTGACCTGGTGGACATGCAACTGGGCAAGTACTGGGTAATCGACCGCCAACACAAGGGGGTGACGCGCGAGGTCAAGACCGTGCAGGCGCACAGCGGCGCGGCCGAGCTCGGACCTTACCGCCACTACATGCAAAAAGAAATTTTTGAACAACCGCGCGCCATTGCCGACACGCTTGAAGGCGTCAACGCCATCGTGCCCGAGCTGTTTGGCGACGCCGCTTACCGCACATTCAAAGACATCGACTCGGTGCTCATCCTGGCCTGCGGCACCAGCTACTACAGCGGCTGCACCGCCAAGTACTGGCTGGAAAGCATTGCCGGCATTCCCACGCAAGTCGAAGTGGCCAGCGAATACCGCTACCGCACCAGCGTGCCCAACCCGCGCACACTGGTGGTCACCATCACGCAAAGCGGTGAAACCGCCGACACCCTGGCTGCGCTGCGCCACGCGCAAAGCATGGGCATGACGCAAACGCTGACCATTTGCAATGTGGCCACCTCGGCCATGGTTCGCGAGTGCAAGCTGGCTTACATCACGCGCGCCGGCGTAGAGATCGGCGTGGCCTCAACCAAGGCCTTCACGGCGCAACTGGCCGGCTTGTTTTTGTTGACGCTGGCGCTGGCGCAAAGCAAGGGCCGGCTGAGCGATGAAGCCGAAGCGGCCCACCTCAAAGCCATGCGCCACCTGCCCGCCGCGCTGCAAGCCGTGCTGGCGCTGGAGCCGCAAATCATCAGCTGGTCAGAAGACTTTGCAAAGATGGAAAACGCGCTATTTTTAGGGCGCGGCCTGCATTACCCCATCGCCATGGAAGGCGCGCTCAAGCTCAAAGAAATCAGCTACATCCATGCCGAGGCCTACCCCGCTGGCGAGCTCAAACACGGCCCGCTGGCCCTGGTCACCAGCGCCATGCCGGTGGTCACGGTGGCGCCCAACGACAGCCTGCTCGAAAAGCTCAAAAGCAACCTGCAAGAGGTGCGCGCACGGGGTGGCGTGCTCTACGTGCTGGCCGACGCCGACACCAAAATAGAAAACGGCGAAGGCATCCACGTCATCCGCATGCCCGAACACTACGGTCCACTCAGCCCCCTGCTGCACGTGGTGCCACTGCAATTGCTGGCTTACCACACGGCCTGCGCGCGGGGCACAGATGTAGACAAGCCGCGGAATTTAGCGAAGAGTGTGACTGTGGAGTGAGTTTCCTATAACAACTCAATTGGAGAGTGTCACACTTAGTTTTAAGGCGGAACTGCGAACTAGACAACTCTCGCTGAACATTCTTCCTGAGGGGCGGGAAGAAAGGCACGAAGTCATTCAGTCGCTATATGAGAGTGGATTAAACGATAGACAAATTGCAGACCAACTTAATCGTTTGGGATTATTGAGTCCTAAAGGCTTGAACTACTACCCTGAGTTGATATTCGTTACAAGACGTAAGTTTGGAAATCGAAAGACTCGAAGTTCCGATGCAAGGGTAGTAGTTAGCGAAATATCCTTTTTCCTTGAAAAGGGGTAACCGAAAACATCGAACCAATCACCAGCAGAAGGAGCGAAACATGTCCGCAATCAGACAGAAAATAGAAACCCGCTTAGATGAACTTGGAGCCTTGATGAAAGCGAAGAACTATGCAGAAGCAGAAGAACTGATTCCAAGCATCGCAAAGTTCACGTCTGTCTTGACAGAGGAACAGAGGGATTTCATCGGTGCGGCAAGACTTGCAATCGCAGAGAATCTTGACTGGACTGCGTAGTGTCCGTCTTCAAATGGTTTGAGACAGATGGGCTAATTTCTTATAGGAGAGATTGGCTCAATGGTTTAAAGTTTAAACGGTTTCAAGTTGGTGTTGTAGCCTTCTGCTTTGGATTGTTTGCTCTTT
>Ga0214921_10002057_pt1 | contig 33295 bp, 30 predicted proteins | sample LL1505_MetaG_FD_177992 | JGI IMG/M metagenome (GOLD analysis project Ga0214921, IMG submission 177992) | Freshwater microbial communities from Lake Lanier, Atlanta, Georgia, United States - LL-1505 | ecosystem: Environmental > Aquatic > Freshwater > Lake | place: USA: Georgia | collected... | reverse complement strand
CCAGGCGGCAAGGAGACGGTGATCGGCCAGCGACAACGGACCCCCGCGGTGGGCAGCGACAAATCGCTTGTCACGCATTGGACAGTCTCTTGCCTGCGAACGACCGCGATCAGCGGCTCGCGACCAAACGCGAACCACGCCAACCGATTTTATCGCGAGTCCGCTGCATTGCTTGGTCCGCCGGTCGCACCGGGCCGGCCGACGCGCGAGCTCGACGGTGGCGTAGTCGCGGGCGGGCGTCGCTCTCTGGCTTCACACCGCAAGATCGAAGCTGCACCGAGCCATGATGGCCCGTCAGGCCCGTGGAGCAGGCTGCTGTCTCGAAGCCCGAGTGACCCGGTTGATCGTCCGCAGGACATCGAGCACCGGCTGGACACCCGGCAACCCCGGTGACGCAGAGAAATCTCCAGAGAAGGAATCACCAGTATTCGTGAAGTTGGGGAGCGACGAGAGCGCCGCCCTCAGGGCCTCGATCGGAGCCGGGAAGCCGGTCGCCTGTTCGTTGGGAGCCGTGTAGTAGAAGTTGGCGGGCGTGCCCGGCAACCAACCGATGAACGTAATCGGGCCGTTCAAAAAGCCGGCGTACAGACGGCTCTCTTCCGAGATGGAATAGTTTGCCGGGTTCAGGTAGTCGGCAACATCGCCTGATAAAACCTGCTCGGCAGGAAGGAGGGGACCGCTATAGCTCCATTGCACCGCCAGATTGACCTGCGACGGGTCGGAAGCGGGATACGACCACTTGCCCCACACCTGGATCTTGTCGGGCGTCAGGTAGCGCCACACGCCCGTGACGCGATCGCCTAACCGGCCCGGCTGCGTGACGGTGCCGTCGTTGATCTGCACCCTCACGCGGAGCCCGGAATCAGCGGCCGCGATGCTCAGAAAATTGCGGACCTGACCATCCACGGCGGCGATGATCGGGGCCGCGGACTCAGAGGCATCATCTGCATAGGCCCGCGGGTTGCTCGGCACCTCGTAGAGGATGTCCATGTAGTCGTAGTCGTTGTCGTACCCGTCTCCGTCGGTGTCGCCGTCGGCGAAGCGATCCCCGGTGTCGACCTCCAGGTCCATGCCTTCACCACCGACGATTGTGTCCCTGCCGGCGGCGCCGTCGAACCAGTCGTTGCCCTCCTCGCCCTGCAGGGCGTCGGTGCCCGCGCCACCGATGAGTTCGTCGTTGCCGAGACCGCCCCACAGGCTGTCGGTGCCGGCGTCGCCGTTCACCTTGTCGTTCCCGTCGCCCCCCATGACCTGGTCGTTGCCCACGCCGCCCCACGCGGCGTCGTTGCCAGTTCCGCCGTCGAGCGTGTCGTTGCCCTCGCCGCCAAACAGCTGATCGTTATCGTCGCCCCCCCTGAGCTGGTCCACGCCACGTCCGCCGCGGAGGACGTCGGCCCCCGCGCCGCCATCGGCCCGCGAGGCGATTCCGGTCTGGTTCGTGAACGTGTCGTTGCCCGCAAGCCCCGTGAACACGACCCGCGACACCTGCGCGGCCGGCACCGTGCGGCTCAACCGGCCTGCGGCGGAGTTGAGCGACACGACGAGGTTCGCCCCCTGCTGCCGGACCTGAGCGGAATCGTTGCCCTCCGATCCCACGATCGAAACGGTTCGCGACGCGCGGTCGTGGGCGATGCCCACAGCGAGGACAATGCGGCCTTCGAGGCTCTCCACTCCAAGGTGCGACCCACAGGCAGGCCCGCGGATGGAAGAACGGAGATCACGGCGACGACGCGACATGACAGGAACCCCGAGTGATTTGCTCAGAAGTTATACGCATCCGAAACGACCGGACAAAAACAGCAACCCTTACCGAATCGTCAGCCGACGAGCGGGCTTGGGTTCACGATCGCGGAACCACGGGAGATGCGTTCGACGGCACGGACGATGTCGAAGATCCGCGTCAGCGGAGGGAGTCCGGTCGTTCCCGAGAACTGTCCCTCGACCCGCAGATCCTGGTTGCCCAGCCAGTTCGTCACCGCGGTGAAGGTCAGCCCCTCTGCAAAACCCAACTCGCTCCTCACGCGGTCGATGAAACCGGCCGACGTGTCGCCGTAGAACGGGACGGTGAACGTGGCCGTCTCATCGCTGATCCACGTGATCTCCACGGGGAGGGTCGTGCCGAACCTGCCGTCCGCCGTGGCCATCACCTTGTTCTGCGGGGGAGCCGCATCGCCGACCAACGTCACCGGGAAGCCCTCGTAGAAACCGAGCTGGGAATCGCTCAGGTACCACTGGCTCAACACGGTCATGCCGTCGGCCGCTCGATACCGCCACAGCCCCCATGCAAGGCTCCGGCCCTCGAAGATGGAGGATTGGGCCAGGATTTGGAGTCCGGGATCGGCCGCCTGGATGCCGAGCATCTCCCGAAGAGACGCATCCACCGATCGGATCGACTCGGCGACCGCAGGATCATCGCGGTCGGGCCATCCGAACAAGGCGGACTGGTCAAAGAGATCGAGGCTGTCCCATTCGTCATCGAAGCCGTCCCCATTCGAATCGCCGTCTCCGAATCGATCCTGGAGGTCCATTTCCCGATCGATACCAACGCCACCGACGAGCCGATCGGAGCCCTCCTGGCCGTCCAGCGTGTCGCTTCCTTGGCCGCCCTCGAGCGTGTCGTTGCCTATGCCCCCCGTCAGCATGTCCCCGCCGGCGAACCCGCCCAGCCAATCGCTGCCGGCCCCGCCTCTGAGATCATCGCTGCCGTCCTCGCCGCGGATCGTGTCGTTGCCGGAGCCGCCGTCGAGCATGTCGTTGCCCGCACCACCCCACATGTCGTCAGTACCGCCCTCACCGTAGACCTGATCCTGCCCGACGCCGCCCATGAGCCGGTCGTTGCCCGCGCCGCCCCACGCGGCGTCGTTGCCAGTTCCGCCGTCGAGCGTGTCGTTGCCCGCACTGCCAAACAGCTGATCGTTATCGTCGCCCCCCCTGAGCTGGTCCACGCCACGTCCGCCGCGGAGAATGTCGGCCCCTGCGCCGCCATCGGCCCGCGAGGCGATTCCGGTCTGGTTCGTGAACGTGTCGTTGCCCGCGAGCCCCGTGAACACCACCCGCGACACCTGCGCGGTTGGCACCGTGCGGCTCAACCGACCTGCAGCGGAGTTGAGCGACACGACGAGATTCCCGCCCTGCTGGCGGACCTGAGCGGAATCGTTGCCCTCCGACCCCACGATCGAGACGGTTCGCGACGCGCGGTCGTACCCGATCGCCGCCGCGAGGACGATGCGGCCTTCGAGGCTCTCAAAGTTGAGGGCACGCTCGCGGCCGATGCTTCGGCGTGCAGGACGGCGGTCGTGCCGGCGGCGAGGCATCGTGTCACCCTTCAGAAGAAAGTCGGCCGTCTCAGAAAAAACCCTTGAACATAAGCAGGCCCCCGTGCCCGTCAATGTCACCATCAGGGCATTTCGTTGGTGCTTGGCGAACGGTAGCAATCAGCGGCTCGGGAGCAAGGAATTATCCACACCGCCCGATTGTATCGCGAGTCCGCTGCATCGCTTCGTTCGGCGATACCATCCGCGTCTCTTCAGTATTGGGCTTCAAGTTGGAGATGAAGTTCGGGCTGTTCCTGAAAACCTGCTTCGAAGAGTCTCTGCCGAACCGACGCTGCGATCTCGAGGAACTGCTGCTCGGAAAGCGTCGTATACCGGTCTCCTTCAAGACCGATCCAGCCAAGACGGTGGCCGACGTAGAGGTAATAGTCCTCGCCATCGGTCATTCGCCCGCTGTGCACGTGAAGGCCCACGGCCTTGGCGGTCACGCATCGCGGATCTGTCTCTTCACCGCAGGCATCGAGCGCATCTTCGTCTTCTGGATCGAGAAACAGCTTGATTCCAAAAAATGCGACGAATGAGTCTGCACCCACTTCTCGATCCCTCCATTTATCGTTGACGCCAAACGCCGGGCGTGAGCGACCACCGCCGACAAGAACGATGGATCGCAAGAGGCACTGTCTGATCTCCGCCCGGCATCGAGAAGAAAACCGCGGCGGCGGTTCATCTCGACCGACTTGTTCAGCGTTCCAGTCATGTAAACAGATGCCGAATGATAGCGCGACGCGGTCGGGTCGCGTCCACAAGGAGGTCAATCTCTTGCGACTCCCGCAAAGCGAGGACTTCTGGAGTCTGATGCACGGGCATCCAAGACTCGAGACGCTCACCGTTGAACTCGTAGCGAAACTCAACGCGGCCGCGGTCGCGCACCAAACGGATGCGCGTAATGTTGCCTCGCACTGCTGCGCCTCGTCTGAATAGCGTCTGAATACGCGTGACGCGCCAGAGGAGAAAACCTGCCGCAATAAGCGAGAGCGGCAGGGCAATCGTGAGGATCTCAACACGACCGAACGTCGCACCCTGACGAAGAAACGGGAAGATAAGTCCTATGAACCAAATGCCGGGTATCGAGATGGAAAAGAAAAGCGCAGGCCAATCTGCCAGCACGATCTTTTTGAGGTGCGGTTTCATGTTGCGATACGTGAGAACGCTGAACCATCCAGCTCAGCAGCCGGGGCCGCTAGAACAACAATGAATCCCAGAAAGCCGACATGCGGCCCCGGTCTGCTGCAGCGCGTGGTTCGGCGTCTGGACGATGACCGGCTCACTTCTTGGGCGGGTACTCCTTGCCGAGTTCCTTCATCGCCGCCTCGATCCGCTCGGGCCTCCAGTACCCGCTCGGGTCGAAGATCTGCGTGTTGGGATACATCTCCATGATCTCATCCAGTTGTTTCGCAGTCATCGCCTCCTTGCCGACCCCCATCATCAGCATCCGCTCCTTCGTGGGCACCATGGCCAGCCCCTTCGCGGTCACGTCCGTCATCCGGACGTAAAGGTTGTCTAGTTGGGTCATGTCCTTCAAAGCGACCATTCCCTTGTCGGTGATCTTGGTGCCTTCCAGGCCAAGGTCGTGCAGTGTTGTTAACCCGGCGAGCGACGGCATCGCGGCGTCGGTGATCCTGGTCTTGTTCAGGCCGAGGAATTTCAAATTCTCCATGCCCACCAAGGTACGCGAATCGTCATCGCCAAAATTCGTCTCGGACAGGAAGAGGTCTTCGATTTTCGTCAACCCGGTCAGGTGAACCCACCCCGCGGAGGTGATCGTCTTGCTGTTCGTCCAGAATCGCTTCAGGTTTTTCATCTGGCCGATCCGTTTCATGCAGGCGTCATCGACGTAGTCCCCGAACAGGGTGAGTTGTTCCAGGCTCTCGACGCCGTCCAGGAACTTCAGGAAACCCGCTGGTGTCATGGAGGACTGGGTATGGTTGAACGTCTTCAGCCCCTTGATCTGCCCGGCGTAACCGATGACCTCATCCGTCACCGGGTAATCGCTGAGGCTCAGATACGTCAGTTTCGTCAGTTTCGGCAGGACGGCGAACGCATCGGCGGGCACGTCGGTCGAGTACATCTGGAGGTAGCGGAGTTTCGGCAGCGCGGTGAGGGCGGCCAGCCCGTCCGCCGTGACCTTCCCCTTGTAGAGATCGACCCGCTCGACCTCCGGCAGTTGAGCGACCAACCGCAGATTTTCGTCGGTTGCATTGTTCTCCTCGCCACCGTTCTCACCGGTGCCGAGAAAGACCCCCGGGCCGCCGCCCTTCGAATCAGTCGTCAGATTCAGTAGGCGGACCTTGTTCGCCTTGAGTTTTGCCAACACGGCTTCGCGGTCCATGGGCTTCGGCGGGGCGTCGGCCCAGGAGATCGATGCCAGGAGCAGAATCGGTGAGGCGGCGAGAAGCCGGGGCAGCATCGGGAAGTGCATGGCGTGTCTCGTGGTTGCGTTAGGGGGCGACGTACTATTCGTAGGCGGCCTGTGGTTGGATGCGTCTCCCGCCGAACGACCGCGTTGAGCAGCTCGCAGCCACAGGATTATCCATACCGCAGGACGCTATCGCGATTCTGCTGCATCGCTTGGTTCGGCGTTTGCATTTGTCGGGCGACCGCGTACACCGAGAAACCAGTCCACTCCCAATCCTGCTAGGACCGAGCTTATGGCAAACAGGTACTGCCAACCGAGTACAAGGACAAGGTATAAACCCGAGTTGAGACCACCTTGCGTCACGGCACCGCCGTCGCCACTAGATGCCATTATCCCAAAAAGGACCCACGCTGCGATCAAGCCCCCGATGAGTAGGCCAAAGGCCACTCGACTCAAGCCGCGGCGGCAAGCTGCACCGGCGAGAATGAGATAGGGTCCCCAAAGCTCCAGTGAGGCTATCCAACCATCCGGGCCATGAAACCACGTCCGAAACATCGGATCGAGCGCCGCGCGGATAAGGAAACACAACGGAAGCGGGGACAATGCAGCAACCGCAAAGACCCACCGGGCCGATAGTGTGCCAACGTTAAATGGCGAGCGCTTATGCGAAATCATTTTGTACGCACCTTCGCCGAACGGGGAAGCTGATCAGCGGCGGACCATGGGCTCAGCAATCCGCAGGATGCAAGCCGCCGTCTGATCCAGCGCCTGGTTCTGGCTACTTTGCGCCCGAGCCCACGGCAATCGGGCGTCGGGGCTGGAGCCGGACAACCTTTCTGTCGCCAGCAGCATCTTGCCGCTGTGCTTCTTTGACGATGTCATGGATACGGAAGCCAAGACGGGCAGCCAGCTGCTCGCGGATAGCTCTAACTTCGGCAACGACTGGATCAGGCTCCATTGTCGATCTCCAGCAGCTCTTGAGGCGTGCAAATCACGGGTGGCTCGAACCCCAGTTTACGACAAACGGACTCGATCCGCGGCCTGAGGGCGGGATTGGCGATATGCCTGCAATTCCAGGTCAAGAGATACTCAACACCGTTGACGGCAGCGACTGCGATATGCAGGGCATCGGTGGCTGCTTTTAGTGGCAGGGGCACATCGTCGAGCAAGGCAGCCGCGAGCGATTCCGCATCGGCCGAGACCTCCAGAAGGGGCACGTCGGCTAATACGCGAAGACGCTCGGCCGCGGCGGCTGCATCACCAGCGGAGCACTCGCCGACGACGAATCGCGACACGTAGACGGCGAACCGATGGCGATGATCGTTCCACCATTCGTGCGTGGTCTGCTGGTTGGCGGCGATCCGCAGAACCCCGCTCGGCTGCATCGCGAGATAGCCGATGATCGTGGTTTCGAGGTAAACAGTTGGATTCATCAGTTACCTCGGTTGCGGCGAACCGTTGCCAGAACGACCGCGATGAGCAAATCGCGGCTTTGGATTCTCCACTCCGCAGGACGCTACCGCGATTCTGCTCCATCGCTTGGTTCCGCATTTTCTTCATGGATCATTTCCGTGGCCCATCAAAGAATATCGGCGGAATATCCCTGGGATCCATCGGGACACCTTCTTCCCGTGCCTTGCCGCGAGCTGCCAGAAAGGCTTTGTTGAATGCGTGCTGACCATCGATGGTCATTCGATCACTCCACAGCACCCGCCTTAGGGAATGCCATCCAACCAATCCCATGAGACCGGTGTCGGTCACTTCTGTACCCGCCAGGAGCAGTTCTTCCAGTTTCGGGAAATGCGGTATCGCCGCCAGCGACTCGTCGGTGACTGGACAATCAGTGAGGTCCAGTTGGTAGAGCCTGACCATATCCGCCCGGTCCTTGAAGCCGGTGCCGGTGACGCTGGTGTTGGTCAGATTCAGATAGCGAAGGTTCTCCAGGCCCGCGAGCGCCGCGATGCCGGCGTCGGTAACGGTAGGGTTGTCACTCACATCGAGGAACTGAAGGGTTTTCATGGCAGCTAGGGCCGCAAGGTCGTCTTCATCGGGATCGGTGCACCGCATACGGAGCCATGTGAGATGATCGATCTTTGCAATGCGAGTGAGAGCCTCTTTCAGATTGTCTATTTTCGGCACGAACAATGCCCGCACCGATTGGCATCGCGCCACAACGGCGAGGGAATCCATAAATCGGCTCACATTCTTCTCATCAGGCATGAAGATGTACTCATCAGCCTTGAGGCCGCCGACACCCTGCGCCAGAGAGCCATACCTGCGTAGTTCTTCAAGCGGCTCCACCTGCTGAAAGCCGACCGCGGCGGCAATCAGGATGCCCGCGGCGACAACCACCCAACGGCGCTTCATTGCAGGCAGTCCTTGCTTGGCAGCGGACATCGGGAACGAGCAGTCACTTATTCTGCGGAACGCCGGAATTCAGCGGCCCCGCAGGGGTCCGCTGCAATGACATGTTAGGCTCTGACAAGTGTCGATAATCAGAATGTTCCCTTTTCAGCCCCCGACCGGCAACACCCCTACAACGGCGCACCTCGCCGCGCGCTTTCCGCGAGAAGCAGGACAAGGAGCGTGTACGCCGCCAGCGCGACCAAAAGCAGACCGCCGATGACCACCGCGGTCTTGCCGAGCGGGTGCCGCCACCGACGCGCTCCAATCGCGATGCAAGCCGCCAGCGCCACGGCGATGATGATGACGGCCGGAATGAACACCGGAGTCGCTCCTTGCCTCCGCCTAACCTGTATTTCTCTGGTTCCGCATAAATCCGCGTGCGGTCGGGATAACGCGCGGCGGGCTCTACAGAAAGCGATTCGCAAGTCTCCCGGCAGCAACGACTTTGGTCAAATCGGCTTGCGGCGTGGTTGGGGGTTATCACGATCGCGTTCGTGATAACCCGCGGTCGGCAGCCCGAGTCCGCGACCGTCAGGCGAATGCCAACGGCTGGCCGGTCGCCTCGAGCACCGAGAGCCACAGGTCGCCGTCCGGGCAGACCTGGTTGCGACGGCTCACGGCCAGGGCCATCGGGATGTGCACGTAGCGGCCACGCCAGCGGCCGATCACCATCTCCGTGCGGCCGGCGAGGGCGGCATGCACCGCGTTCTGCGCCAGCCGGATGCAATAGACGCTGTCATAGGGATTGGCCGCCACGCTCCGGATCGCGTAGCTCGGGTCGATGTATTTCAGGTTGAGTTCGAGCCCCTCGGCCGCGAAGTGGTCGGTGATCCGCCGCCGCAGAAACAGGCCGATGTCGTGGAGCTTCTTGTTCCCCGAGGCATCCACGCCCGCCTCCTCGGCCGGCACGAGATCCTGGCCGGCCCCCTCCGCCACCACGAGCACCGCGTGATCGCGCTCCCGCACCCGGCGGGCCAGATGAGCCAGCAAGCCGCCGGGCCCGTCGAGGGCGAAGGGCACCTCCGGGATCAGGACGTAGTTGGCGTCGGGCTCGGCGAGCGCGGCGTAGCAGGCGATGAAGCCCGAATGGCGGCCCATCAGCTTGACGAGTCCCACGCCATTGGGCGACGCCTTGGCCTCGACGTGGGCCGAGCGGATGCTCTGCGTGGCCTCGGCGAAGGCCGTCTGAAAGCCGAACGACTGGTCGAGGTAGGGGATGTCGTTGTCGATCGTCTTGGGAATCCCGACGACGGCGATCCGCCCTCCCCGCTCCCGCACGCCCTCCGCGATCTTCATCGCGCCGCGGAGCGTGCCGTCGCCCCCGATCACGAACAATACGGAGATGCTGAGCCGCTCGAGACAGTCGACGATCTCATCCGGATCCTGACTGCCACGGGACGTGCCCAGGATCGTGCCACCGTCCTCGGCGATCCGGCTCACGAGCTCGGGCGTGAGATCGACCACGTCGTGGCCGTATCGCGGAATGAAGCCCTGGTAGCCGTTGCGAAAACCGGAGATCCGCTGCACGCCGTAGTGGAAGGCGAGTTCCATCACGAGGCCCCGAATCACGTCGTTGATGCCGGGGCAGAGCCCGCCGCAGGTCACGACCCCGACGCGGAGCTTCGCGGGATCGAAGAAGATGCTCCGCCGTGGGCCCGCCGGTTCGAACCCCGGCAGCTCCGCGGGCGAGAGGCCCGAGGCCACCACGTCGCCGAGCGTGTCGTGAAACAACACGCGGTCGAACTCGTCCACGTAGTGTTCGGTGGTCTTGCGGGCGTCGATCAAGGGCTTGAGCGGCGAGTCGATCCGGCAGGGACCGAGCGTGGCGACGGCAAGATCGGCGGCCTGCATGGAAACCTCCTTAGCCCGTGGTGCGCATCCCCGCCGCGATCCCCTGCACGCACAACCGGAGCAGGTCGCGATGGGTCTCTCCCGCGGCCGGATCAGCGGCCACCGCGGCCCGCCGGCGGCGCATGAACTCGGCCTGGATCAGGTTGAGCGGATCGACCTGCGGATTGCGTGCCTCGATCGACCGCTGGAACCAGGGGGTGGCGCCGAGCAGTTCGCGGCTGCCGACGATGTCGAGGATCGCCTGCCGGGCCCGGTCATACTCCGCCGCGATCCGCTGCCAGATCCGCTTGCGGGCGTCGGCGTCGTCGTCGAGCTCGGAATAGTGGCCCGCGATCACCATGTCGGCCTTGGCGAGCGCCAGCGTGGCGTTGTCGATCGTCGCCTGAAAGAACGGCCAGCGGCGATACATCTCGCACACCAGCTGCCAGGCCCGGCGGTCTTCATACTTCACCTCGGCCAGTGCGGCCCCCAGGCCATACCAGGCCGGGATCATGCAGCGGCTCTGCGTCCAGGCGAACACCCAGGGAATCGCCCGCAGGTCATCGAGCGTCCGCTCGCCCCGGCGGCGGGCCGGTCGCGAGGCGATCGGCAGGTTTTCGATGTCGTCGATCGGCGTCGTCTTGGAGAAGTAGCCGATGAAGCCGGGCTGGTCCACCAGGTCTCGATAGGCGGCCAGCGAGTTGGCGGCCATCCGGGCGGCGAGGGCGGGCCACTCCGCGGGCGGCGGCGGTGGCGGCGCCGTCGAGGCCACGAGCGTGGCCCAGGTCACCTGATCGAGATGACGGCGGGCGATCTCCACGTCGTCGTACCGCTCGGCGAGCACCTCCCCCTGCTCGGTGAGCCGGAGGCTGCCGTCGAGCGTCTCGGGAGGCAGCGAGAGGATGCCGCGAGCCGCCGGGCCGCCGCCGCGGCCGAGCGAGCCGCCCCGACCGTGGAAGAAGGTGAGCTTCACGCCGCGGGCCGCGGCCGCATGATGGAGCCGCTCCTGCGCCGATTGCAGGCCATGGCAGGCCGCGAGGTAGCCGCCGTCCTTCGTGCTGTCGGAGTAGCCCACCATCACCATCTGCCGGTCGCCGCGGCCGGCGAGATGCTCACGGTAGGCGGGCACGTCGAGGATCGTGGCGAGGGTGGCGTCGGCCCGGGCCAGGTCGTCGATCTTTTCGAAGAGCGGCACGACCGCGATGTCGTGCTCGGCCACGGGCTCGCCTGCGGCCGCCGCCCGGCCCCGCGCCCAGCGCCACAGCCAGAGCACGCAGAGCACGTCGGCAGGGCAGCGCGTCAGGCTCACGATCGCCCCGCCGAGGCAGTCGGGCCCGAACCGGACGGTGGCCGTGTGCAAGACCTGGAACAGGGCGAGGGTGTCGGCGGCGAGCGGCGGCAGGCCCGCGGTCGGCACCTCGCCCACCCCGCCGAGCGAGTCCACGAGCAGTTTGGCCCGGGCCGCCTCGTCGAGGGCGGCGTAGGCGGCGGCGTCGGTGACGAGGCCCGCCGCGGCCAGGATCGCCCCCATGATGTCGAGATAGGCGCGGGCGTCTTGCCGGACGTCGAGCCGCGTCATGTGGAGCCCGAAGGTGCGGGCGAGGTCGAGCCAGGCCTGTGGCGGCGAGTCGAGCGAGAGCCCGTGATCCGCCCGCAGGCAGTCCACGAGCAAAGCCACGTCGGCAACGAACTCGTCGCCGGAGCGATAGGCGAGCGGGGGCACGGTTCCCGCGGCGAGCGAGATCCCGCGGGCCGCCTCCAGCCGCAGCCGGATCAGCGCCAGCCAGCGGCGGTACACGGCGGCCTCGTCCGGGCCGCTGGTCGTGTCGGCAGCCTGGGGATGCTCCGCGACGAAGCCGGCGATCCGCTCGGCCAGCGGCCGCCCGCCCGCCGCCGTCTTGAGCGAGATCGTGAGCATGTCGGCGAGCCGGTCACACCACTCCAGATGCCGGTCGATCGCGGCCCGCCGCAGCCGCTCGAGCGCGGCGGCCGTGACGTCGGCCGTGACGAACGGATTGCCGTCACGGTCGCCGCCCATCCACGAGCCGAAGGTGAGGAAGGTGGGAATCCGGATCGAGGCGATCGGATAGGCGTCGGCCAGCGCCTGCCGCACCGATGCGTAGACCTGCGGCACCGCCTCCCAGATCCTGGGCATCACCGACAGCCCGCGGTCCACCTCGTCGAGCACCGTGGGCCGCGAGGGCCGGAGGAAGTCGCTCTGCCAGAGGACGGCGAGTTCCGCCCGCATCTCCCGCTCGTGCCGTCGCCGTTCGCGGGGCAGGAGGTCGGGGCTGTCGAGCGCCTCGAGGCTCTTGCGCATCCGCCGGAGCTTGGCGCGAATGCTGAGGCGTTTCGCCTCGCTCGGGTGGGCGGTGAAGACGAGTTCGACGGCGAGCCGGTCGAGCGCCGCCTGAAGATCGGCGGCCGACAGGCCTCCCTTCTGAAACTCCGCGATCCCACCGGCCAGTGACTCGGCCAGCGGCACGGGGTCGCGGGCCCGCTCGCGCTCCCGGAGCACGCGGACGCGCTGCCGGTCTTCGGCGATGTTGACCAGGTCGAAGAACACGCTGAACGCTCGGGCCACGATCGTGGCCCGAGCCTCGTCGAGTCCGGCGATCCGGGCGTCGAGGGCGGCCTCGGCTGCATGGTCACCGGCCCGGCGGGCCCGGGCGAGCCCGCGGATCTCCTCGACCAGCGCAAACGCCTCGGGGCCGGCGAGCGAACGGATCACGTCGCCCAGCATGTCACCGAGCAGCCGCACGTCTCGCCGCAGAAGTTCGTCGTCGACCACGGGCGGGTTCCGGGGTTTGGCGTGTGGAGGAAGCGGAGAAGGGCGACAACTCGCCCAGCATAGGAGCAGCAAATCCCGCGCCAACCCGCGGTCGCCACGGGGCAGCATGAGGATTTCGCGAGCCTGGGCTGCGAATCTCATGCCGGGCGAGTTGCGGGCCCCTGCGGCGCGCACGTTTTGGCCGGGGCGCTGCCGCGCCGGTAGGCATCGGCCGGGGCTGCGACGCCGTGGCCGAATCCCGCGGCCGCGGATCCACGCGGCCACCGCTATCATGCGGACATGAATGTCTCATCAGCCGTTCGCGCGTCATTCTCTGTCCTGATCTGCCTCGCCGTGACCGCCGCGGGCTGCTCGAAGCCTGCCATGGCCCAGTCGGCCACGGCCGTCGCGCCCGCGTCTTCCGTCGCCGATCCCGTACGTCTGCTCCAGTGCGAGGCCGAGGTCTCGGGTGAAGCGTCATGGGGCCACTGGGGCGACCAGCCGGGCCGCTACGTCTCGTGGTCGAACCACTCGAACCGGCTGATTCCGGTGTATGCGTTTGGGATCGACCTTGACGCCGTGGCCGGGCCCAACAGCGTCTACCGAGACGAGACGCGGCTCACGAAGCTGTACGGTCGCCTGCCCGATGCCACGCTGAATCCGACCGCCGACTACTTCGATCAGACCGACGTCTACCGGCTGCAACTGGCGGCGGCCGAGGCCGGCAAGAAATACATCGTGCTCGTGGTGTTCGACGGCATGGATTGGACGATGACCCGCGCCGCGGCGATCGCCACCACCGGTCGCGTGGCCTATTCCGAGGGCCGGGGTACGGGCTTCGCGTTCCAAGACTACCGCGGCTGCCCGACCGACTTCGGCCTTTGCGTCACGAGCCCGGCCAACGACGGCACCAAGACCGACGCCGATGCCCAGGCCGTGAAGAATCCCGGTGGCAAGACCCCCGGCGGCTATGACGCCTCCCGCGGCGGCACCACGGCCTGGGATCCGCGGGCCAACCTCACCTACCTGATCGGCCGCGACCGCGACCGGCCCCACGCCGTCACGGATTCCGCCGCCTCGGCCACGTCGCTGTGCACCGGCCGCAAGACCTACAACGACGCGATCAACGTGGGGCCCGACGGCGAACCGCTGGAGCCCCTGGCGCGGCTGTTGCAGGCGCGGGGCTTCGCGACGGGGGCGATTTCGAGCGTGCCGATCCCGCATGCCACGCCCGCCTGCGCCTACGCCACCAACGTCTCCCGCGACGACTATCAGGACATCTCCCGCGACATGGTCGGGGAGCCGTCGGTGGCCCATCCGACGCCGTTGCCGGGCCTCGACGTGGTGATCGGGGCGGGGTACGGCGTCGAGGCCGCCGACGACTTCGCCCAGCAGGGCCGCAACTACGAGCCGGGCAACAAGTATGTCGCCGGCTCCACGCTCGCGGCCATCGATGCCGCGAAGGGGGGGCGGTATCGGGTGGCCACCCGCACGGCCGGTCGGGCCGGCGCAGAGGTGCTGGCCGAGGCGGCCCGTGACGCCGCCACCGGTGGGCTGCGATTGTTCGGATTCTTCGGCACGGCCCAGGGCAACCTTCCATTTCGTACTGCCGACGGGGACTTTGATCCCAGCAACTGCAATCCCGAACCGCCCGGCCCCGAGGAGGATCGCCTGCGGAAGAAGTATGGTTCCCAGATTCACTACTCGAAGGCCGACGTCGAGGAGAATCCGACGCTCGCCGACATGACCACGGCGGCCCTCGAGGTGCTCGGTCGCCGGGAGCGGTTCTGGCTGATGGTCGAGGCGGGCGACGTCGACTGGGCCTCGCATGCCAATAATCTCGATACGGCGATCGGCGCCGTGCAGAGCGGCGACGCAGCCTTCCGGGCGGTGGTCACCTGGATCGAGCGGCGCGACGCGTGGGCCGACGCGGCCGTGATCGTGACGAGCGATCACGGCCACCTGTTCGTGCTCACGGAGCCGGAGGCCCTGGCGGGCGGCGCGAGGGCGGCGGCACCGACGCCGTAACCACTTCACCGCATGCCGGCGGGACGCCTTGCGGCCGCGCTGCGGGCGTCGGGGCGACAGGTGCGAAGCCATGGCGTTCCGGCTACCATGCGGCCTCACCCAAGGAGCACCGCATGGCCGCCCACCGCACCCCGATCGTCGCCGGCAACTGGAAGATGAACCTGGACCGTTCGCGCGGTGTCACGCTCGCGACGGCCGTTTCGAGCCGCCGCGGCGAGGCGGCGGGCGTCGAACTCGTCATCTGCCCGCCGGCCGTCTACGTGGTGCCCGTCGCGGAGGCCGTGGCCAAAGCGGGGGGCGACGTGGGCGTCGGCGGTCAAAACGCGTCCGACAAGGAGAGCGGCGCGTTTACCGGCGAGGTGGCCCCGCAGATGCTGGTCGATCTGGGCTGCCGCTACGTGATCCTCGGCCACTCCGAGCGGCGGACGCTGTTCGGCGAGACCGACGCGGCGGTCAACGCCAAGACGAAGGCGGCACTGGCGGCCGGCCTGGTGCCGATCGTCTGTGTCGGCGAGACGCTCGCGGAACGGGAGGGCGGCCGGACCGAGGCCGTGGTGACCACGCAGGTCAACGGCTCCCTCGCCGGCCTCGACGCCGCGAGCCTGGAGCAGACGGTCGTGGCCTACGAGCCCGTCTGGGCGATCGGCACCGGCAAGGTGGCCACGCCGGAGCAGGCCCAGGAGGTGCACGCCACGATCCGCCGGCTGTTGGCCGGGCTGTCGTCGGCCGCCACCGCGGCGAAGGTGCGAATCCAGTACGGCGGCAGCGTGAAGCCCGACAACGCGGCGGAACTCGCCGCTTGCCCCGATATCGACGGGGCCCTCGTAGGGGGCGCGAGCCTCAAGGCCGACGACTTCCTGGGGATCGCCAGGGCGTTCGCGGCCGGCAGGGCCTGAGCCCGCTACGGAAGTGGCCCGGGTTCCCCGCAGCCCGGGTGAGCGACTATGCTTTCGGCCCGCCGGGAGCCATCCCCGGCGGCGTTCACCGGAGCCCCCGTTCTCATGACCATGCTCGTCCGCTTCACGCTCGGTTTCATGCTCGTCTTCACGGCGCTGTTTCTGATCGCGCTGGTGCTGATCCAGCGGGGCAGAGGGGGCGGCTTGGCGGGCGCGTTCGGCGGGGCGGGCGGTCAGAGCGCCTTCGGCACCAAGGCGGGCGACCTGTTCACGCGGATCACGGTGGTGGTCGCGGCGATCTGGATCCTGCTCTGCATCCTCGCGATCAACGTGCTGGGCACCTCGCGGACCCGTCTGGCCCCGACGCTCGGCGGCGCCGCGGCGACCGCGCCGGCCCAGGGGGCGGCCGACACCGACATGGAGCCCGCCGAGCCCGAGACCAAGCCGGCCGACGGCGAGAAGAAGCCGGGCGACGGCGAGAAGAAGCCGGGCGACGGCGAGAAGAAGCCGGGCGACGGCGAGAAGAAGCCGGCCGAGGCCGCGGCCACCAAGCCCGCCGCGGCCGAGGCCAAGCCGGCGGAACCGCCGACCAAGCCTGCGGAGCCTGACGCCAAGCAGGCAGTTCCCGAAACCAAGCCGGCCGAGGCTGAGGCCAAGCCGGCCGAGCCGGCGAGCCAACCTGCCGAGCCCGCCGCGCCCGCGGCCAAGTGACCATGCCCACGAGCATGACCGGCTGCGGCGAGGGCGTGGCCGCGGCAGGCGGCAGCAGTTGCCGGGTCGAACTGCGAAGCGTCAACAACCGGGCCTTCAAGTTTTCGCTCCGGGCCCGAGAGGGGCTCGTGGGGCTCGAGTCGCGGGCCGAGGAGGTCGTCCGTCGCCGCGTGCGGCGGGGCACGATCCACATGGGGCTCGACCTCTCCGGGCCGGCCGCGGTGGCCACCCGGCGGATCGACCACGTGCAACTGGCCGCCTACCTCGACGAGCTCGAGGATTTCTGTGCGGGCCATGATCTCGCGGTGCCACGGTCGGTCGATGCCCTGCTGGGCCTGCCGGGAGTGACCTGCGATGCTGCGGCCGACTCGACCGCGCTCGAGGCCGCCTGGCCGCTGGTGGCCGAGGCGCTCGAGCGGGCGCTCGACGCGCTCGAGCGGATGCGGCGGGCCGAGGGGCGGACGCTCGCCGCCGACATGCTCGGGGCGTGCGACGAGATCGGCCGGCTGGTGACGGCGATCCGGGAGCGGGTGCCGCAGGCGGTCGCGCGGCACCGCGAGCGGCTCCAGGAACGCGTGGCGACGCTCGTCGGCGGGCGGGGTGTGACGCTCGCTGAAGCCGACTTCGCCCGCGAAGTGGCGCTCGTCGCCGACCGCACCGACATCGCCGAGGAGCTCGTCCGGCTCGAGAGCCATCTCGGGCAGTTCCGTGGCTTGCTGGCGGAGGAATCGACCGGCCGGCAGCTCGACTTTCTGGCCCAGGAACTCGCCCGGGAGGCCAACACGGTGGCGTCCAAGAGCGCCGACGTCGGGATCGCCCACGCCGTCGTCGAGGTCAAGACCCTGGTCGATCGCCTCCGGGAGCAGGTCCAAAATCTGGAGTGACCAACCCGGGGTGACCGGGCCGGTTTCTCCGGGCGGGCCGGTTCCGGTACAACATCGCAATGGCAGAGAGGCAGGGCAAACTCGTCGTCATCTCGGGCCCCTCCGGGGTGGGCAAGACCACGCTCCTGCGGCGGCTGCTGGCGGCCTTCCCCGCCCTCGTGCCGAGCGTCTCGGCGACCACCCGCCCGCCCCGCAAGGGGGAGCAGGACGGAGTCGATTACCACTTTCTCGCGCCCGAGGCGTTCGAGCAGCGGCGGGAGGCGGGCGAGTTTTTGGAGTGCTGCCGGGTGTATGGCCGCCAGCACTGGTACGGCACCTTGGTGGACGAGGTGGCCCCCCGGCTGGCCGCCGGAAAGTGGGTCGTGCTCGAGATCGACGTGGAGGGTACACTGGCGATTCTCGAAAAGTATCCCGAGGCGATCACGATCTTCGTCGAGCCGTCCCACCCCGATCAGTTGCTCGAGCGGCTTCGCGGCCGCGGCACGGAGTCGGCGGAGGCGATGGCTCGCCGCTTGGAGGTGGCCCGCCGGGAACTCTTGGAGGCCCATCGCTACCGCCACCGCGTCGTCAACGAAGACGTCGACGACGCACTGGAGCGGGTGCGGGGCATCCTCGCGGCCGAGGGCTTCGCGCCGGCCGCGGGTACCACACGCCAGGCAACCATCCCCCCGACCAACCCCTCGACCAATCAAGGAGTCAGCGCATGATCGACGACCTGCGGGAAGAAGCGATCGTCAACAAGGTGGGAGGGCGATTCAAGCTCTCCACGCTCATCCAGAAGCGGCTGGTGGCGCTCAACGCCGGCGGCCGGCCGCTGGTCGACGTCGACACCGACGACAAGATGCAGATCGTGATCGAGGAGATCAAACAGGACAAGATTTTCCTCGACACCTCGATGAACCTGCGGATCACGGGCGAGTCGACCGAGGCCGGCGGGCCGCTCGACTTCGACCCGACACTGCTGTAGTCGAGCGGGGCGACGCTTCGAGACAGACCGCGCGTTTGCGTTAAAATCGTGGCATGAGCGTCGCGGAGCGTGAGATCGTGCTGGGTGTGAGCGGCGGGATCGCTGCTTACAAGGCGGCGGCCCTCGCCAGCATGCTCGTGCAGCGCGGGGCCGGCGTCACGGCCGTGCTGACGGGCAACGCCCGAAAGTTCGTGGGTGTGGCCACGTTCGCGGCGCTCACCGGCCGGCCCGTGGCGTCGCGGAGCTTCGACCCGGGCCGATATCCGCTCGGAGCCCACATCGGGTTGGCCGCCCGGGCCGACCTCGTGGTGATCGCCCCGGCCACGGCCGACTTTCTCTCCAAGGCCGCCGCCGGTGCGGCCGACGACCTGCTCACCACCCTGATCCTGTGCGCCGAGTGCCCCGTGCTCGTGGCGCCGGCGATGAACGCGGCGATGTGGGCCAAGCCGGCGGTCCAGCGGAACGTCGACCGGCTCGCCGCCGACGGGTGTCAGCTGATCCCGCCCGGCAGCGGCTGGCTCTCCTGTCGCAAGGAGGGCACCGGCCGGATGGCCGAACCCGACGAGATCGCTGCCGTGATCGAGCGGGTGCTCGCGGCGCGGCCGGTCTAGCCGCACGGAGCCCTCGCGAGAAGCCGATGGCACGCATCCTGCTCACGGCCGGCCCCACGCGGGCCTTCATCGACGACGTCCGGTTTCTTTCCAACGCCTCGAGTGGACGGATGGCGGCCGCCCTGGCGGCGGCGGCGCTCGCCCGCGGCCACGAGGTCGCGATCGTGAGCGGGCCGGTGCATGTGGCCTACCCCAAAGCGGCCCGCGTGATCCCGGTGGTGACCACGGCCGAGATGCTGGCCGCGGCGCTGGCGGAACTGCCGGCCTGCGACGGCGTGATCGCGGCGGCGGCCCCCTGCGACTTCGAGCCGGTGCGGAAGGTGGCCGGCAAGATTCCGCGGGCCGGGGCCGGGCTCACGCTCGAGCTGCGGCCCACGCCCGACGTGATCGCCACGCTGGCATGCAAGTCGCCGCGGCGGCAATGGTTCGTCGCCTTCGCCCTCGAGCCCGGAGCTGATCCGCGGCGGGCCTTCGCCAAGATCGAGGCCAAGCGGTGCGACCTGATCGTGGTCAACGACCTGACGGCCATGGAGGGAACGGAGACGGCCGTGACCGTCTACGACCGTCGCCACGAGGCCGTCGGCAGCCGATCCGGCACGAAGCGGGCGGTGGCCGGCTGGCTCATCCGGCTGTTCGAGAGCCGGCTCGTGGATCCCCGTTGACGCGTCCCGGAGCGGCCGATGACGCCGCTGGGCGTGGGGTCAGCGGATGGCGTGGCGGTGGGACGAATCGTCCGCCCGGCGGCCCGTTCCCGTGACCATCGCAGCGAGGTGGTTGGCCATGTCGCTCATGCCGCGGGCCTGGGCCGTGATCTGGGCGCTGGCCGCGGCGGTCTGCTCGGCCGTCGCGGCGTTCGTGTGGGTGACGCCGTTCATCTGATCCACCGCCAGGTGCAACTGCCCGATGCCCTCCGCCTGCTGGGTGTTGGCCGACGACACCTTCGCGATCAGCGTGGCGGCCTCCCGTGCGCTGTCCGTGATCTGGTCGAGCGTGTCGGCCAGTTCATCCACCACCGCCACGCCGTTGCGGGTGTTGGCCCGCACGTCGTCGATGAGGTCGGTGGTGTTTCGCGCCGATTCGGCGCATCGGGCCGCCAGGTTGCGGACCTCGTCGGCCACCACCGCGAAGCCGAGCCCCGCGTCGCCCGCCCGGGCCGCCTCGACCGCGGCGTTGAGCGCGAGCAGGTTCGTCTGGAACGCGATCTCGGCGATCGACTTGACGACGGTCGTGGTCTTGTCGGTCGAGGCCTTGATGGCGTCCATCGCCTCGGTCATGCGGAGCATCGACGGCTTGCCGCGGCCGGCATTCTCGACGGCCGAGGTGCTGCACGTGTTGGCGAGCCCCGCGTCGGCGGCGTTTTGCCGGGTGGTGTCGTTGATCACGCGGAGCGTCGCCGCCGCCTCCTCCAGCGACGCCGCCTGCTCCTGCGTGCTCGAGGCGAGCGACTCGCTGCTCCGCGAGATTTCCTCGACGGCCACGGCCACCTCCCCGGAAGCGGTGTTGAGCACGCCGACGATCTCCCGCAGGGGCCCCGAAATGCTCCGGGTGATCAGCATCACGAGGATCGCCGACAACAGCCAGGCCAGCGCCGCCAGCGAGAGCGCGCCGGTGCGGCGGCCCCGCAAGTCCGCGAGCCGGCTGTCGAGCAGGCCGTCGAGCCAGCCCACGCTCTCACGCCACAAGTCGAAGCTCGCGTCGCGGGCGGCCTCCGTCCGGGACTGGAGCAGGGCAACCCCGGCGTCGCCCTCGGCGGGTGCGTTCGGTGCGACCAGGTCGGCGAGCGTCTGCAGCATGGGACGAGCGGCGGCGGCATAGCGGTCGAAGGCCGGGGGCAGGTCCGCCTGGACGGCGGCGGAGGGGCCGTAGAACTTGGGGTCTTCGACCTTCACGGTCTCGACGTCGGTGGCGATGCGGCCCAGGTCGGCCGCGAACTGCGCCGCCAGCACGGCCAGCCTCACGCGGTCGTCGACGCCCAGCGGCGCACGCCGCGCCAGGTCCGCGAACAGGGCCAGGGCCTCGGAGTACCGCCGCTGGGTTTCCGGGAGTGCCAGGAGCGTCACGTCCATCAGGTAGTAGCTGTCGAGATCGGGATCGAGAATCAGGTTGGACGTGTCGCCGGCATGCTTGATCATCAGCAACACGTGGTCGAGCAGCGCGGCGTGCCGCTCCGCGCTCTCCGCGGCCGTGGTCTCCTCGCGCACCGACTCCCATTCCTGCTGCACCGCGGCGATCGCGATCTGGCTTCGATTCCGGTCGGCGAGCCCCTCGGCCGTGAACTGGAGATCGGCCGCATGGCGGGCGTCGATGCCCCGGAGCTCGGCGAAAGCCTTGTCGATCTCGGACCGGCTGCGGGTGAGCGGTTCGTCGGCGGAGGCGTCGCCGGCCCGCACCCGTCGGGCGGCGAGGTCGTGCTGTGGCACGTGCTGGAGGAGCGTCGCGAGGGGCCGCTGGTACGCGTTGCCGATTTTTTCCAGTTCGGTGAACCGGATGTCCTGATTGATGCCTTGGACGACGAAATAGAGCAGCACGGCGATCGGCAGCGTGTAGGCGAGGCTGATGAGCGTGAGGCGGCGGGAGATCGGCAGTCGTTCGAGGATGCCTGGCACGGGAAAACCCTGGGGACGTGGCGGTCGTCCGACGAGGCGTCGGTCGGAACCCCGAAATCATACCCAGCGGATTCAGGCGTCTCCGGCCGGGGGGATCGGAGCGCACGAATCGACCGCGATCGGGCGGACCGGTGCGGCGGCCCGCCTCGACCCCGCGTGTGCCGCTCGCCGCCGGTCCGGCGGCTGCGGCAGGGGGGGCCTGCCGCCTCAATGGGCCGGCATGGCGATCCAGGGCGGTACGGTCGCCTTCGGGCCCCAGGCGTTGGCCGCCCGGACCTCGTCCTCGGTGAGTCGCGGATCGCGAAGGTAGATGGAGTAGGCGTCGGCGCGCTCGAACAGATCCCCCGTGCCGTCGGCGGCCTCGCTGACGACCATCGTCGCCGAGATTTTGACGTGGAGATAGCCACGGAGCAGCTCGTCGTACGGTCCGTCGGGCAAGCTGAATCGGACCGGGATGAACACCCGCTGGTTCCCGACCTCGCGGATCTCCCGCGCCGCGGGTGCCGAGGTGGTGGGCACGCTCTCCCAGCGGCCGTCCCGCTGCACCGCGATGCCCGTCGCCGGCCCGAGCACATGGAGGTTTCGATCCGAACGCACGTTTTCCAGAAACAGCATGGCCGTGAAGCCGCCGTCGGGGTCGGCCACCACGTCGTCGATGTCGGCCCGCAGATCCTGGAGGGCCATCTCCTCGGCCAGCCGCCGCTGCTGCCGGACCGTCTCCACAACCTGCTGCTGGCGGCGGGCCACCACGCGGTCGACGACGCCGAGCGCTGCGGCGGCCAGGCCGAGCCCGACGGCGAAGGGCACCGCCGTGCGCCACCAGCCCGTCAAGGCCGGCGTCGCAGCCTGCGGCACCAGATCGGCGGGCGGGGGCTCGAAGGCCGCGATCACGCCCGCTGCATTCGGCTCGGGCGTGATCGAGGGGCGAGCGATGGCCGGCATGGCGGTGGCGGCGATGAGTCGCCCCCCCTCCATCCACAGCCGCCGGTCGGCGAGCGCGGCGACGGCCGGGTCGTGGGTCACCACGACGAAGGCCGTCGTGCCCGCCGCCTTGATGGTGGCGAGGATGCGGACGATCTCCTCCTCCGCGAGGGCGTCGAGGTCACTCGTCGGTTCGTCGGCCAGAATCACTTTGGGCTCGGTCGCCAGGGTGCGGGCCAGTGCCACCCGCCGCTGCTGGCCGCCGGAGAGCTCGGCGGGATAGGCATCCCACCGCTCCCGGAGGCCCACCCGGGCCAGCATCTCCTGCGCCTGCCGGCATGCGGTCTCACGATTCCGGCCCGCGATCAGCTGCGGCAGCATCACGTTGTCGAGCGCCCGCAGGCCGGGCAGCAAGACGCTGTCCTGCAGGAGGAAGACGATCTCCGTCGCGCGGGCGGCCTGGATCTCAGCGGCCCGCAGGCTCGTCCACGGGCGCCCGGAAAACAGCACACTGCCGCTCGTCGGCGGACACAGCCCGCCCAGCAGGGCGAGCAGCGTCGACTTGCCCGAGCCCGAGCGGCCACAGATCGCGACGCACTCACCGGGAGCGACCTCCAGCGAGACGTCGAGCACGGCGGCAATCGGGCCGCGATGCGTGGCGTACACGCGTCCGGCGTTTCGCGCTTCGAGCACCGGGCGGCCGCTCACGAGCCCTCCCCGCGGACGAGCGGCCACACCTCGCGGCGCGCGGCGACCGCTGCCGCCAGCATGGCCGCCACCACGGCGGCCGCGGCCACCAGGAGCAGGCTGACGAGTCCGAACCAGAGGCACTCCGCCAGGCCGGGGGCGACGAAGGGAATCTCGCGGCGGACGAGCAGGAAGCCGACCGTGCGCGTGAACGTCGCCAACACCGCGGCCGCGACCACCACGCCCACGAGCCCGCCGGCGAGGGCCGCCACCAACGCCTCGACCGCCACCACCAGCACGACGTCGCGCCGCCCGAGGCCGAGCGAGAGCATCAGACCCAGCTCGCGCCGCCGTTCGGCGAGCATGCCGCTGTAGGCCACGCCCACGAGCACGGCCGGCGCCAGCAGGCATACGAAGAGCAGCGCGACGGAACTCCGCGCCAGGGCCGCGACCGACTGCCGGACGTCGATCTGGCTGCCGTTGCCGGTCGACACGCCCACTGCGGGTAGCGTGGCCAGCGCGAATCGCAGTTCGTCAGGCCCGCGGCCCGGGGCCAGGCGCACGAGCAGCCCGCTCGGGTTGCGGCCGGCGCCGAGGGGCAGCGGGCTTCCGGCGGCATCCACGCATCCCGCCCCGGCCAGGCGGTCGGCTGTGTCGCCCGCCATGAACAGCGACCGCTCGAAGGGCCCCGCTCCGGTGAGCCCGAGCCGAGCGTGCACCACGAGGTCGACCCCCTGCATGGCGAATCGCTCCCCCACGCGCTCCGGCCGCCGGCCCCCGACGATGACGTCGCCGCATGCGAACGGTCGGTCGAGCGATTCGACGACCCAGGGGCGGACGGTGAAGTCGGTCGCGGCGTCGAAGACGACCACGTCGAGAGGGAGGTGGCCGCCCACGTCGGCCAGCTGGAGTGTCCGCTGGCCGGCGGCGCGCTCGACCACCGGGAGGGCGGTGATCTGGGCGACGGTATCGGGCGGCAGCGTTGCCGCCGACGGCTCCACGGTCAGCAGCGTTGGCGTGAGGTTGGCCGTGACGCTCCCGGGCAGCACGAGGGCGTCGGCCCCCAGCCGCAGCAGGCTGCGCTCCAGCGACCGGCCGATCGCCGTCTGGAAGACGAGCGATCCGAACGTCGCCGCCCCCGCGACCGCGATCCCGGCGGCCAACAGCCCGAGCCGCCACGGCCGGCGGATGGCGTCGGCGACCGCCATCCGCGCCAGCGTCAACCGGTATCCGCGGGCGATGCTCGCCATCACACGGTGCAGCTGCGGCTGAACTTCAGCTGCTCGACCGTGGAGGGGACGATCACGCAGTCGTGATGGCCGCCGAAGTTCGGCATGTAGCCCACCTGCTCGAGCGTGTCCTGCCGGAACACGAAGGCCCCGGCCTCCATCCGCTGGAAGCCGGAGAAGATCACGATCGCGTACTTCCCGTCGTAGGTCGTGCAGGAGGTCTGGGCGTCGACGCCGATGTTGCGGAACTTCTTGATGATCTTCCAGGTCTTCGTGTCGACGACCACCAGATCGGACTTCATCGGCTTCGGTCGCAGAATGGTGACGAAGCATTTCGTGCCGTCGATGGAATAGTTGATGTGGAACGGAGACGGATACTCCCCCTTCCATTCGGCATCCTTGATGAACGTGAATCGCTTCCACTGCCGCGGATCGGCGGCGGACGTGTCGAACACCGCGATGTTGTTCGCCCGCAGGTTGTTCATCATGCAGAGGTGGTTGCCGACGGGATTGAAGCCCATTTCGTGGATCGGGTTGCCGACCGCCGGCAGATCGACCACCCACGTGTCGGGGCTGCTCGACACCTTTTCGAGCTTCCAATTGTCCTGCACGCCCTCGTTGGCCTGGATGAAGCAGATGGGCTCGAAGCTGGTGCGGTCGACGACGAACCCGCCCCCGCACATCCGCAGCCCCATCACCGAATAGCGGCCGCGCGGGTCGTGGAGGCAGAAGTCGAGGCCGGTGAGGCCACGCGGATCGTTGCCCGGAATCTGGCCCCGCTCGACGCGGAGTTCGGCCATCGGCGCCATCTCGAAGTTGATCTTGTTGCCGCTCGTGCCCTGCAGGTCGTAGCGGCCGAGGTCGAGACTCGGAATCAGGCGGGTGAGGATGATCCGGCCGCCCTTGGTCCACGTCTCGGCGAGGCCGGCGGCATTCGGCACCCAGTCGGCCCGGAAGGCGTTCAAGACCTTCGTCTTTTCCTCCCCGCGGGCGCGGGTGAAGAACGCGGCCACGTCCTTCTGGCCGTCGGCGCACGCGAAACCCGTGCCATCCGGAAACGGCACCGTGTGGACCCCCAGGCCGATGCCCGTCGATTCGGCGATGTCCTCGAGCAGGTCCATCTGGCCCGTCTTGCCGTCGTAGCCCACGCGGTAGATGTGGTTGCCCTGACCCGCCGTCCCCAGCATCCCGTTCTCGCGAATCCGCGTGTTGAGGCCGTACATCAGGACGTTGTCCCCGCCCTGCGTCGAGTTGATGAACTCGAAGCCCTGGTAGGGATCGCCGGAGTCGGCGGGAAACGCGGCAAGATGGTGGGAGATCGGGCAGCTGTCGCCGTAGTTCCAATACGAGATCCAGGCGAGTGTCTTCTGCGTGGCGAGATCGACGGCGTGGGTGCCGCCGCCGAGTTTCTGGGGCGTGAGCAGGATGAAGCGACTCAGCGACTCCCGCAGGCCCTCGGCCCGCGCGTCTTCCGCGGGGATGCCGTCGGCGGGGAGGGTCGGCGCGCCCGCCTCCGCGGGCCGCCCGGCAGTGACCGCGCGGTAGAGCCCCAGGGTGGCGGCCCCCGCCAGGCCGGCGGTGCCGTATTGGAACAGCTGCCTGCGGCCCAGTTTGGCGGCGAATGCACGGTTCATCGCTTCGTCTCCGTGGAGGACGGGGCAGCGGGCCCTGTCGATGCGGTTCCCTCGTCGGCACACTCTAACGGACAACCAGCCGTGGCAGCCCCCGGAATCCCGGCGAGTAGTTCCTCGGGCAGTGACGGCAGACCGAGCCGGCCGGCCAGGTCGCGAAAGCCCGGCCGGGAAACGCCAGGCCAGACCGCCTCGACGGAACCATCGGGGGCTACGAGCGCGAAGCATCCCGCCTTGCGCACCCCCCAGGCCTGAGCAAGGTCGCTGTCGGGCTGGGCGATGAAGGGGAACGCGAGTCCGGTCGTGGTCGCAAACGACTCGGCCTCCGCCGCGGTGCCCTCGATGACCGCCGTGCAGGTGGCGGCCTGGCGGAGCTGGGGCGCGAGGGCCGACGCCATTGCGGCGAACCCCTTGCTGCAGTCGCAGTCGGCCTTGAGAAAGATGACCACGCCGGGCCGGCCACCCGGCAGGAGTTCGTCGACGAGCGGGCCCGGCAGCCGCTTTTGCACGTCGGCATTGAGGGCCGCCACGTCACCGGCGGGCGCGGCGTGCAGGCTGGGTCGCTTGGGCGCGGCGTGCTCCACGAGCGTTGGCCGCGGGCCCCCTGAGGCCACGGTGCGGACCGCCAGCATCACGCCGACGACCGCCGCGGCGCCCGCGGTCGCTATCCCAACGCGAGCGATCATGGCGCGACGACCAGCCATCATGGACGACCCCGATAGACGGCAGGCGATCGACTCCCGCTGCTCAACGACTGATAAACTAGCGGTGTCTCGTCCCGTCCGCAAACAACCGCTCAGGGAGCGACTCCTCCGGGGTCGAGTTCCGCGATGAAGATTCGTTGCAGCGTCGCCCTCGCGGTCTCGATCGTGGCCGGAGGCCTCGTCGCCGGCGCGGCCAGATCGGCCGACCCCGCGCCGACCGGTCGCCCGCCGCTCGTCACGGTCGACTCGCTCGTGGTCGACGTGCTCTCCGACGACGTCAGCGATCCCTACGTCTCCAAGACGTCGTTCGCGACGTCGGAACTGGCCAACGTCGTCGCCGCCGGCGCCCAGGTGGTTTCCGGAGAGACCCTGTGCATCGCCAACCTCGGCTATGGCCTGCGGCTCCGCACCCGGGTGGGCGACACCGAGCACGTGATGCTGTTCGACGTGGGCACGGAAGGACATGCCTTTTTGCACAACTGCCGCGCCATGGGGGTCGATCTGGCGGAGGTGGAGGCGATCGCGATCACCCACGGCCATTGGGACCACATGGGCGCGCTCCACCAGACGCTGCCGGTGATCGTCGCCAAGCGGGGCCGTGGCGAGGTCGCCGTCCACGTCAATCCCGACATGTTCGTGGAGCGCGGCCTCAAGCTGCCCGACGGGCGGATCGTGCCGGCCGAGCGGGTGATCTCCGCGGAGCGGATGGAGGACGTGGGGGCGACGGTCGTCAGCTCGCGGGAGGCCCGCACGCTGCTCGACGGGCACGTCTACTACAGCGGCGAGATTCCCCGCGTCTCGGCGTTCGAGAAGGGGCGGTCGGATCATCTCGTCCGCCCGGCGGGCGGCGACTGGCAGCCCGATCCGCTGCTGATGGACGAGCGGATGGTGGTCGTGCACGTCAAGGATCTCGGGCTGGTGGTGTTCAGCGCCTGTTCGCACGCGGGGATCGTCAACGTCTGCACGGAGGTGCGGCGGTTGTTTCCCGGGATCCCGATCCATGCCGTCCTCGGCGGGCTCCATCTCGGCGGCGTGATGGAGCGGATCATCCCCGACACCGTCGCCGGCCTGCGGCCGTTCGACGTCCAGCACCTGATCGCCGGCCACTGCACTGGCTGGCGGGCGGTGCATGCGCTGGCCAGCGCCTACGGCGACCGCGTCAGCCTGTCGGCGATCGGCACGTCGTACCGATTCGCTGCGGCTGCCGGCGGGCCTCCCGAGGCCGGTCGCCGCTGATGACGGCGGGAAGCCCACGCGGCCCGACCGCCGCCGGCCTGCGGGCGACGGCGCGGCCGGCCGACGCACGCTACACTGCGGCCGCCCGTGTCCTGTTCCTCTCGACCGAGACCCATCCACCATGATCACCGTCGCCGTGCTGGGCGCCACCGGCTACACCGCGCTCGAGGCCATCAAGATCCTGCTTCGGCATCCGGAGGCGAAGCTGGTGGCCGTCACGAGCCGCCAGGAGGGCAAGCCGCCGATCGCCACGGTGCACCCCAGCCTGGTGGGGCGGCTCGATCTCCCGCTCGAGGACCTCGAGCCCGAGGAGGTTGGGAAGCGGGCCGACTGCGTGTTCGGCTGCCTGCCCCACTGCGCCAGCGCCGAGATCCTGCCGCGGGTGCTGGCCGCCGGCGCGAAAGTGGTCGACTTCAGCGCCGACTATCGGCTCGACGACGCCGACACCTACCTGGAGTGGTATGGCCACGAGCATCCCGATGCCGGGCGGCTTGGCGGCACCGTCTACGGCCTGCCCGAGCTGTTCCGGGAGCGGATCGTGGGCCAGCAACTCGTCGCCAATCCCGGCTGCTACGCGACCTCGGCGATCCTCCCGCTGGCACCGCTCGTCAAGGCGGGGCTCGTGGAGCCGGCGGACATCATCATCGACTCCAAGAGCGGCGTCAGCGGGGCGGGGCGGCAGCCGAAGCTGATGACCCACTTTCCCGAGTGCAACGAGAGCATGTCGGCCTACAACGTGGGCCGACATCGGCACACGCCCGAGATCGAGCAGATCCTGGGCCGCCACGCCGGGACGCGGCCGGAAGTGATCTTCACGCCGCAGCTCGCCCCGATGGATCGGGGGATCCTCTCCACGATCTACGCCCGACCCACGAAGACGGTCGCCGAGGCCGACGTGATGGGCCTGCTCCGCGAGGCCTACGACCGGGAGCGGTTCGTGCGGGTGGTGGACCACCTGCCCGGCACGAAGGACACGGTCGACACCAACTTCTGCGACATCACGGCCCGGGTGGTCCGCGGCCGGATCCTCCTGATCAGCTGCCTCGACAATCTCGTGAAGGGTGCGGCCGGCGCGGCGGTGCAGAACTTCAACGTCCTGTTCGGCCTCCCCGAGCAGGCCGGGCTCCTGTGAGCACGAACGGCATTTCCTTGAGATTGAACGCGAGGGGCGAGCCCATGCCAATCGAGCGGCGTAGAAAACCGAGCGCGGCCGGGATGGCGAAGCGAGGTTTTCTCCGAGCGAGCGAAGGGCAGGATGCCCGCAGCGAGCGTCCGCGAGATGGCATGGGGTCGCCCCGACCCCACACCCTCCAAACGAACCACATCGGAGAGTCCACGACCTGACATGAGCCAACAGCCCCCGATTCCCCACCCCATCGCCCCGCTGCCGCGCGGCTTTCGCCTGGCCGGCGTCCGTGCCGGCATCAAGCGGGACGCCTCCCGCGAGGACGTCACGCTCGTGGCCAGCGACCTGCCCGCGACCGGGGCGGGGGTCTATACGACCAACCTCGTCTACGCCGCGCCGGTCGCCTACGACCGGGCGTTGACGCCGGGCCGCGGCTTCCGTGGGATCGTGCTCAACTCCGGCAACGCCAACGCCTGCACGGGCGCCCGCGGGCTCGACGACGCGCGGGCGATGGCCGCGGCGGCCGGGCGGGCACTCGGCGCCACGGCCGAGCAGGTGCTCGTGCTCTCGACCGGGATCATCGGCGAGTTTCTGCCGCTCGAGAAGATCGCAGCGGGGATCGCCGCGGCGGCGGAGCGGCTCGGGGCCGACGACGCGGCCGCGCTGACCGCGGCCCGCGGCATGATGACCACCGACACGCGGCCCAAACTCGCCGGCGCGACGTTCGCGGCCGAGGGGAGCCAGTACACGCTGTTCGCCATGGCCAAGGGGGCGGCGATGATCGGCCCGCGGATGGCCACGATGCTCGGGGTGGTGCTCGTGGACGCGGCCCTCGAACCGGTCGACGCCCAGCGGATCCTGGCGGAAGCGGCCGAGGAGAGCTTCAACTGCGTGAGCGTGGACGGCCACATGAGCACCAACGACACCGTGCTGCTGCTGGCCAACGGGGCGGCCGGCGGCAGTCCGCTGCACGGCGCGGGCCTGGCCGCCTGCGGCCGCGCCGTGATGGGGGCCTGCCAGTCGCTCGCTCGCGAGATGGCCGACGACGGCGAGGGGGCCACCCACATGATCCGGATCGAGGTCAGCGGGGCTGCGGATCGCGAGGCGGCCCGGCGGATCGCCCGCTCGATCGCGGACAGCCCGCTCGTGAAGACGGCGGTCCACGGAGCCGATCCCAACTGGGGGCGGATCGTGTCGGCGGCGGGCTATGCCGGCGTGCCGTTCGACCCGGCGCGGCTCGAACTGCGGCTCAACGGAGCCCTGCTGTTCCGGGGAGGCTCACCGGTCGCCTTCGACGAGGGGGCGGTCTCGGCCTCGATCCGCGACGCCCGCGAAACGATCGTGGAACTCTCCGTCGGCGATGGTCCGGGCCAAATCCGGTTCTTCTCCAGCGACCTGACGGCCGACTACGTGCGGCTGAACGCCGACTACCACACGTAGGCCCGCCGGGTTCGGGGCCCGCCCCCAGGCTTGACGCCGCCGCCGCTAAACTGTTTGATCGAAGCACGACCTTGCCCGCCCGGGAACCTCCGCACCGCCATGCCTGCTCTCCTGTCGCCCCCACTCCCGTTGCCGTTCCACGCGGCGGGTGCACCGTTGATCCTGACCGGCGTCGCGCCCGTGGTCGGCAGGATGGCGGTCGCCGGCCTCCTGGCCGCGGTCGATCCCGACGACGACGAGGATCTCGCCGAAGACGATCTGCCGCTGGCCGAACCCACCGACGAGGAGTCGAACTTCGACGACTTCGACGATGAGTTCGATGATGACTTCGAGGAGGAGGAGAACGATCCCGACTGGGATCACGGTGACGAGGGTGAGCCGGAGCCGCCGCCAGCCAAGGGGCCAGGCGGCAAGAAATAGTTCCGGCGGCCAGCCGTCGGAAGCCGCTGTATGGAAGCCTGCCATGTCCGGGATCGACACTCCCCAATCGGCACCTGACGAGCCCGACGCCGGCTCGGGAATGCAGCCACGGTCCGGAGGCCGCGGCCGGCGCAAGGGCGAGCCCTGGTTCGGAAATCTCGGCCAGCTCGACTTCGACATCGAGTTCTTCGAGCGGATCCTGGCCCGGAAGGTCGACTCGATCGAGGTGCTCCGGATCCTGGCCGAGCTCGTGTCGAAGAAGGGCGACCTCGCCCGGGCCGTCGACTACGACCGCCGCCTGGTCGAGCTCCAGCCCGAGGACTTCCTGGCCCGTTACAACCTGGCCTGCTCGCTGGCCCGCGTCGGCCGCCTGGAGGAGGCGATCGACTCGCTCTCGCGGGCGGTGCTGTTGGGCTACGACGACCTCGATCACATGGAGAGCGATCCCGATCTCGAGTCGCTGCACGCCCATCCCGACTTCCAGGCGTTGCTGGGCGAGGAGTGACGCCGGCTGGTAGGATTCCGGCTTCTTCGGCACCTGCCGGGGCGACCAGGAGTTCGGAAGCAGGCATGCTCGACCAGTACGACAAGATCACCGAAGCGACCGCGTTCATCCGGCAGCGGTGGAATCTCGCCCCCAAGGTTTCGATCATCCTCGGCAGCGGCCTCGGCGGCATCTCGGGCGTTCTGGCCGACGCCGTGACGATCCCCTACGACGAGATTCCCCACTTCGCCCGCTCCACGGCCCACGGCCATGCCGGGCAGCTCGTGTGCGGACTGCTCGCGGGTGTGCCCGTGGTGGTGATGGAAGGGCGGATGCACGCCTACGAGGGCTATCCGCTCCAGCAGATCACCTTTCCGGTGCGGGTGATGCGCCGGCTCGGGGCCGAGCTCCTGGTGGTCACCAACGCCTGCGGGGGCCTGAACCCGCAGTATCGGACGGGCGACCTGATGGTGATCGAGGATCACATCAACCTCCTGGGCGACAACCCGCTGATCGGGATCAACGACGAGCGGCTCGGGCCGCGGTTTCCCGACATGTCGGCCCCCTACACGCCCACGCTGATCGACGCGGCGCTCGCCGTGGCCCGCCGCGACGACTTCACGGCCCATCGCGGGGTCTACGTCGCCGTGACGGGGCCGAATCTCGAGACCCGGGCCGAGTATCGCTTCCTGCGGACGATCGGGGCCGACGTGGTGGGGATGTCGACCGTGCCCGAGGTGCTCGTGGCCGTGCATTCCTCGATGCAGGTGCTCGGGATCTCCGTGATCACCGACATGTGCCTGCCCGATGCCCTGGAGGTGGCCACGGTGGAGCACATCCTGGCGGTGGCCCGTTCGGCCGAGCCGAAGCTGCGGGCGATCATCCTGGCGGCCGTGAAGGCCGCCGGCTGAGTTCCGCGAGTCAACAGGAGATCACCGATGGCCGCCCAGCCGATCAAGATCCTCGTCGCGGGCTGCGGCCACATGGGCACGTCGCACGCCAAGGCCTACCACGCCATGCCGGGCTTCGAGATCGTGGGCGTGGTGTCCCGCGGCGCCGCGTCGCGGCGGGCCCTGCTCGATGCGGTGGGGGCGGAGTATCCGCAGTTCTCCGACTACCACGAGGCGCTCGCGGCCACGAAGCCCGACGCCGTCTCGATCAACACCTACCCCGACACCCACGCCGCCTACGCGCTGGCCGCCTTCGCGGCCGGCTGCCACGTGTTTCTCGAGAAGCCCGTGGCCGTGACCGTGGCCGAAGCCGAGGGGGTGGTGGCCGCCGCCCGGAAGGCCCGGAAGAAGCTGGTGGTGGGCTACATCCTTCGCGTCCATCCGACGTGGATCCGGTTCATCGAGACCGCCCAGACCCTCGGCAAGCCGCTGGTGATGCGGATGAACCTGAACCAGCAGTCCTCCGGCGACATGTGGAAGACCCACAAGGCGCTGATGGATTCCATGTCGCCGATCGTCGATTGCGGCGTGCACTACGTCGACGTGATGTGCCAGATGACCCGCTCGCGGCCGGTCCGCGTGGCGGCGATCGGGGCCAGGCTCTCGGAGGAGCTCGTGCCCGGCATGTACAACTATGGCTGTCTGCAGGTGACCTTCGCCGACGGGTCGGTCGGCTGGTACGAGGCGGGCTGGGGCCCGATGATGAGCGAGACGGCCTACTTCGTGAAGGACGTGATCGGGCCCAAGGGCTGCGTGAGCATCGCCGGCGTCAAGGAGGGCGAGGCCGGCACCGACGACATCGAGGCCCACACGAAGGCGGCCGTGCTCAAGCTCCACCACGCGACGCTCAAGCCGGACGGCTCGTTCGCCCGCGCCGATGAATACCTCGACTGCTCCGGTGAACCCGACCACGACGGCCTCTGCCGCCTGGAGCAGGAGGTGTTCCTCGACGCGATCGTGAACGACCGCGACCTCGGCGACCACATGGACGACGCGGTCAACAGCCTGCGGATCGTGCTCGCGGCCGACGAGGCCTTCAAGACCGGAAAGACGGTCGACCTCGGCTAGGA
>Ga0214921_10002055_pt1 | contig 33318 bp, 36 predicted proteins | sample LL1505_MetaG_FD_177992 | JGI IMG/M metagenome (GOLD analysis project Ga0214921, IMG submission 177992) | Freshwater microbial communities from Lake Lanier, Atlanta, Georgia, United States - LL-1505 | ecosystem: Environmental > Aquatic > Freshwater > Lake | place: USA: Georgia | collected... | reverse complement strand
TCCCTCCATGTGCTGGTAAAAATACCCCTCCCGCCACCGAGCTACAAGGAACACACTGGGAACTATCTCGCTGGAATCTGCCACCGAATTCCATGGGCGAGGTTCGTCTGCGTTCTTTGCCTAATGATCAGGGTCAAAAAATTCAGGTGCAGTTCAGCGGCACTCGAATAAGTGGCTTTAGCGCCTGCAATCGCTTTACAGGTCAGCTCACAGAAGATAGTCGCGGCTTTTCAATCACACAAATTGCCACGACGCGGATGGCTTGCTTATCGATTCAAGAAGAGATCGAACGTGAATTCTTATACCTCCTAAATGATTACAGAACCATTGCGCGCGATGGAGATCGTCTACTGATTATTGGCCCCAACCGAGAAGTCTTAAGTTTTTCCAAAATAAATCCCTCATCAAAATGAATCCAACTTTTCGATCTAAATTTAGGTTTTGTGCTTTAGGAATATTTTTTCCGGGAACTGGCCTTAACTGTTTTTATCTCCAAGGGATTAAAAGTTTTTGGGGATGGATACAACTCGTTTCATTACTCGGCGGAGTAATGGGTTATTGGCTTTTGCAATTCAACACCGTATCATCTGGAGCTGCGTGGTTCTTAGTAGTCTTAGGGTTCATTGCTATCGAGGCAAGTTGGCTAACAACCATTGTGTTTGGTTTGCGCCCAGATGAAAAATGGGATTTGCAGTTCAATCCCACCATCAGTGATCATAAAACCGAATCAGGCTGGCCAGTCGTCATCACAGTAATCTTATCGCTAATCCTTGGTGCAGGAGTAATGATGACCTTCTTAGCAGTAAGCTTTGAGCAGTTCTTCATTTATCAAATTGAAGAAGCCAGAAAAATTAGTCAGTAACTGCAGGCTATAAAGCTGCAGTTAACTCAGGAATCAAGGTAAATAAATCGCCCACTAAGCCGTAATCGGCTACGCCAAAAATGGGCGCATCAGGATCTTTGTTAATTGCCACAATAATTTTTGAATCCTTCATCCCGGCTAAATGTTGGATCGCGCCTGAAATACCAACCGCAATATATAACTGAGGCGCTACGATCTTTCCAGTCTGCCCCACCTGATAATCATTCGGGACATAACCTGCATCTACAGCGGCGCGGGATGCCCCGAGGGCGGCACCCAATTTATCGGCTAGAGGCTCGATGAGTTCTTTGTATTTCTCAGCAGATCCTAAACCACGTCCCCCAGACACAATAATCTTTGCTGCTGCTAATTCTGGGCGATCCGACTTCGTCAGTTCTCGCCCCATAAATTGCGAGGCGCTGTATGGATCTACCGCTTGAATAGACTCGACAACAGCAGAGCCACCCTCAGAAGCAGCCGCAAAATTTGTTGTTCGTACCGTGATGACTTTTTTGGTATCGCTTGATTGCACAGTCGCAATCGCATTACCTGCGTAGATAGGACGCTCATAGGTATCAATCGATACAACTTTAGTAATATCAGATATTTGCGCAACATCTAATTTAGCAGCAACTCGAGGCATCACACTTTTTCCATGTGCAGTTGCAGGAGCCAAGAAAAAATCATAATCCGCAGCCATAGAAATCATCTGTTGTGCCACGACTTCTGGCAGTTGATCCGTGAAGTGTTCCGCATCAGCATACAAAACCTTACGAACACCAGCAATACATGCCGCTGCCTGCGCAATGGAACCAGCATTACTACCAATTAATAAAAGATCCACGTTAGGACTGCATTGCTTAGCAGCACTCACAGCATGATGAGTGGCGGCCTTTAAAGAATGATGGTCGTGCTCGACCAGAACTAAAGCAGCCATTTAGAGCACCTTTGCTTCATTTTTTAATCTATCAATCAAACTAGCCACATCCGGCACCTTGATACCAGCAGTACGTTTTGGTGGCTCTTCCACCCGAATCGTTTTTAGGCGAGGTGCAATATCAACCCCCAGATCCTCTGGCTTTAGAATGTCTAATTGCTTTTTCTTGGCTTTCATAATGTTTGGTAAGGTCACATACCGAGGTTCATTTAAGCGTAAATCCGTTGTAATCACGGCTGGCAAGGAAATCGATACAGTCTCAAGACCGCCATCCACCTCGCGTGTTACTTGAGCCTTGCCGTCCGCAATGCTTACTTTTGAAGCGAAGGTTGCTTGGGGCAGATTCAGTAAAGCAGCGAGCATTTGACCCGTCTGATTACTATCATCATCAATTGCTTGCTTACCCAAAATAATGAGCTGTGCTTGCTCTTTTTGATAAATTGCTTGTAACAATTTTGCAACTGCTAATGGCTGCAGTTCGGTATCCGTTTCGAACAAAATAGCACGGTCAGCCCCAATTGCTAAAGCGGTCCGTAAAGTCTCTTGACATTGTTGTGGGCCAGCCGAAAAAGCAATCACCTCAGAAACGATACCAGCCTCTTTGAGGCGGACAGCCTCTTCAACGGCGATCTCATCAAATGGGTTCATGCTCATTTTGACGTTCGCTATATCAACCCCAGATTGATCTGACTTCACACGTACTTTGACGTTGTAATCAACAACTCGCTTAACAGCCACCAAAACCTTCATTTGCAACCCTTATTGATCGAATTAGTTGTTTTATTAATTGTTATTTTATCGCTATTTAGAGCTCGGCCAAGGTCCTCAAATGGGCCGCGACACTCCTCCCTAATGCAGAGAGGTTATACCCACCCTCGAGACAACTGACAATTTTTCCCTCGCATGTCAGATTAGCAACATTCATAAGCTGCTGTGTGATCCACACATAATCATCCTCTACTAAACCCATTTGACCCAAATCATCTTCCCGATGGGCATCAAAGCCGGCCGAGATCATGATCAATTGGGGTTTGAACTCTTGCAGACGCGGAATCCAAATCTTACTAATCATCTCCCGTACTACCTTGCCGCTTGTGTTGGCTGGCAAAGGAATATTCACCATGTTGTCGCCTCCTTCCAAACCGCTGTAGGGGTAAAACGGATGCTGAAAGAAACTACACATGAGCACGTGGGGATCATCGATAAATGCCGCTTCAGTACCATTGCCATGGTGAACATCAAAATCAATCACGGCAACCCGATCGAGGTCATATTGCTCAAGTGCGTATCGTATTGCAATGGCAATCGTATTAAACACACAAAATCCCATTGAGCGATGGGGCTCTGCATGGTGTCCTGGTGGACGAATTGCGCAAAACGCATTATTCACTTCGCCTTTCATCACTGCGTCTACTGCTGCAATGGCAGCTCCAGCAGCACGTAGGGAGACATTCCATGTGGCAGTGTTCATAATCGTGTCGCCATCGATCATGGCATAGCCGCTCGTTGGAGCTTTGCTTTTGATGAATGCCAGGTGGTCCTCACTATGCACACGGGTAATATCTGCCTCCGTCGCTAGTGGCGGGTCAATTCGTTTTAAATGGCCGTCTAAGCGACTCTGAATCAATTGATCTTCAATCGCCTGAATGCGTTCTGGGCACTCGGGATGATGGCGTCCCATCTCGTGCTTCATAAAATCGGGATGACTGATATAGGCTGTAGTCATTTGCTTGTCTCTCTTATATATTGCATAAATTACTATTTTGCTCGCTAAACTAGCATCTCTATCAAAACTACTGATATCTTAGCGCTAACTTGAAAACACGATCCCATTTATCTCTGTTAGGACTGATCCTACTTTTGGGGGGCTGCGCTACCCCCACCCCCACACCAATTGCCCAGGAAGGTTCGGCCCCTACCAAATTAGAAAAGATCTCAGAACCAATTGATTCACAGTCCGAAAAAAGCTATCAAGAGCAGTTACAAGCATTCATTCTTGAGGTCTCTAAAAGCCAAGTTATTCCAATAGAAAGTCTTGAGCCGGGCTTTCGGGATAGTAAAAACTTAAGTCAAGTTAAGAAACTGGTAGCCCCTCCTCCGCTTACCTTTCAAAAAAATTGGCAGGTTTATCGCAGTCGCTTCGTGGAACCTATTCGTATTAAAGCTGGCATGGCATTTATTCAACAAAACCGTTTAGCCCTTGAAGCGGCTGAGCAAGAAAGCGGGGTACCTTATCAGGTCATCGCAGCCATTATTGGTGTTGAAACAATCTATGGCCGTCACATGGGTAACTTTAGAGTGAAAGATGTATTGACTAGTCTCGCCTTTGACTACCCAGAAGCACCTAATCGCTTAGCCCGACAAACTTTATTCAGGGATCAATTAAAAGATCTGGTTACCCTCTGTTGGCGGACTACAAATCGCAAACAGGAAGGTTTTAACCGTTGCTTAAATCAAAGCAGCTCTTACGCCGGTGCTATAGGTCTGCCTCAATTTATGCCTGGCAGTATTCTGCAATTTGCTAAAGATGGCGATGGCGATGGGCTTATTGATTTGCGCAAAAGTAATCGAGATGCAATCTTTAGCGTAGCTAACTTTCTTAAAGTACACGGCTGGCAGGCCGGTATGCCAATTTACTTTCCCACCATCAATCAAGAACAGACCCTTTCTAAAATCATGGAGCTTGCGGATGGCCAGCCCATTGCTAAATTAACAGTAAAGCAATTAATCGAGTTAGGCATCCTAGAGCCTAAACAAGGCGATCTTTTTCAAGGTGGGGTCGAGGCTGATAGCAAAGCCCTCATCGTAGATCTACCCTCTCCAGGCAAGGGAGAGGTGCCTGAGATTGAATATGTGGTGGGTCTTGCTAACTTCTTGAGTATTGTCAACTACAACCGTAGCTATTTTTATGCGCAAAGTGTTGCTGAGTTTGCAGAGGCGCTTGGTTACAGTAATAAAAGCATCTTTCCTGTTCAGGAGCAAAGTACTTCAAAACCTGTAAAGGAGCAACAAAAACCAAAAAAGGAGAAGAAAGTGAAAAAGGTTAAGAAATCCGAGAAGCCGGCAGACTGAACCTATGCAGGAAAAACGCCTGTTGATAGATAACGGTCCCCGCGATCACACACAATAAAGACAATGGTTGCGTTCTCAACCGTGCGCGCCACTCGCAAGGCAATGACCAATGCGCCAGCAGCCGAGATGCCACAAAAAATACCTTCCTCTCTTGCCATGCGTCGCGCCATTTCTTCAGCCTCAGCCTGAGTCACATACTCGATACGATCGACCCGTTCACCTTGGTATATTTTTGGAAGGTAGGCTGGTGCCCATTTACGGATCCCAGGAATCTGCGAGCCCTCCTCAGGCTGCCCTCCAATAATTTGTATCTCGGGGTTCCTCGACTTTAGGTAAGTGGAGACCCCAGTAATAGTTCCAGTCGTTCCCATCGCCGAAACAAAATGCGTGATTTGCCCATGGGTATCGCGCCAGATCTCGGGGCCAGTAGTTTCAATATGAGCTCGGGGATTATCCGGATTAGCAAACTGATCTAATAATTTGCCGCGCCCTTCTTTTTGTAATTGCTCGGCATAGTCACGCGCCAACTCCATACCTCCAGAGCTTGAGGTCAAAATTAATTCAGCGCCATAAGCTGCCATACTTTGTCTACGTTCCAGACTTTGATTCTCGGGCATGACCAAAATAATCTTATAGCCCAACATTGCACCAACCATCGCAATTGCAATGCCTGTATTGCCACTAGTGGCCTCAATCAAGGTATCCCCAGGTTTAATAACTCCACGTTCTTGCGCATGCAAGATCATGGAAAGTGCGGGGCGGTCTTTAACCGACCCCGCAGGATTGTTACCTTCTAGCTTACCCAAAATTAAATTGCCGCGACGCTCATTCTCAACACCTGGAATACGCTGCAAGCGAACCAAAGGAGTGTTACCAATGGTTTGAGAGATGGTTGGATAGAGCGAATCTGGTGGCTTTGCTTGAGTCATGGGACCATTTTAGTCACAAGCAACTCAATAGGTAAATTTACTCAAAACCGCTTACGCGTACTCGACCTCTCAGCCTCCGCCTGGGACGACTTAGCTTGGTTTTTAGTACTTTTTCGGCTTGAACGGGACTCTGAACGCGCATTACTTTTGGTCTCTCGATAGCCACTTTGGCCCTCTATCTTTAAGCCGTTTTCCATCAATTTACTTACTGATTTTTCACCGATACCCCGCACCCGTGAGTGCAAATCATAAGAGTCATAAAACGCACCACCCTTCTCACGCTCAGTAATAATTGCCTTAGCTTTTGAGGGTCCCAGACCACGAATACTCTCCAACTCGGATTGACTGGCAGTATTTACATTGACGGGGCCTGCATACAAATGCTGCATAAAGAGTGGTGCAGTAAGAGCAAATGCAGTCATGCAAATAGCCGCTTTTTTGGATAAGCTATTTTTTGATCCCTTAATAAGAGTTGATAAGTCCATATTTCCTCCATGATTGTTAATGAAATCGCTGTGACCAAAAGCCACAGCATTCCTCAACGCAAGGAAATAATTTATGTTGACTAAAAAAACGGGTTTAAAGTGGGTTAGCTAGAAAATCAGAATTCTCTGACAGCCATGCCACGTAACGGCTGACACCTTCCTCAACATTTAGGAAGTCTGCTGCATAACCAGCAGCGCGCAATTGCGTGAGATCGGCTTGGGTGAAACATTGATACTTTCCACGCAGATCATCTGGAAATGGAATGTACTGAATCAAACCTGCTTTTACTAACTCTGTCAAAGGTAAGGCATTCTCACCATTTAATTTACGTATTGCATTAACAGTAGCAAAGGCTATGTCATTGAAGGGTTGAGCCCTTCCAGTTCCTAAATTAAAGATACCACTCTTTTCAGGGTGATCCAGGAAGAACATATTAACCTTCACGACGTCTTCAACAGAAACAAAGTCGCGCGCTTGCTGACCAGGCGCATATCCACCATACTCACCAAACAGTTTGACGGTCTGATTTTTCTTAAATTGGTGGTAGTGATGAAATGCTACCGAGGCCATACGGCTTTTATGTGACTCGCGTGGTCCGTATACATTGAAATACCGAAAGCCGACCACTTGTGCTGTTGGTGCATTCTCAGCAATTCGGGCACGCATATATTGATCAAATAAAAACTTAGAGTAGCCATATATATTCAGTGGCTTCTCATGCTGTCGTTGCTCCACAAAAACATCCGATCCGCCATAGGTTGCCGCAGAGGAGGCATATAAAAATGGAACTTTTTGCGTAGTGCAAATCTCATACAGATTGACGGAGTACTGATAATTGTTATTCATCATGAAAACACCATCCGTTTCCATGGTGTCAGAACAGGCTCCCTCATGAAAAACTGCCTTTACCTTACCAAACCAGCCCTCATCAAATCCTTCTAAGAAATCGTTTTTGTCAATGTAATCAGCAATATCAAGATCGGCTAAATTGCGATATTTATCAGCAGGGCGCAAATCGTCAATGGCGATAATATTTTTTTCACCACGAGCATTTAGTGCCCGGACAATATTTGCGCCTACAAAACCTGCTGCACCCGTTACGATGTAAGTCATTGAAGCTCCTCTGCAGAAACCGTTGCCGTTCCTAGTTTGCCGACCACAATACCGCCTGCACGATTAGCTAATGCCATTGCACGCTCTAATGACCAACCTGCACCCATTGCAACCGCCAAGGCAGCAATCACTGTATCGCCAGCTCCAGAGACATCAAAAACCTCACGCGCCTGTGCGCGGACATATTCTGTGCTCTTATCTGTAAACAATGTCATGCCCTCTTCCGAGCGGGTCAACAATAGAGCGCCAAGTCCTAAATTTTTGCGTAAGGCGTGTGCCCTTAATATGAGATCATCCTCACTACTCCACTGACCAACTACCTGACGCAGCTCACTGCGATTAGGGGTTAATACCGTCGCACCCTTATATTTATCATATGCATCGCCCTTGGGATCCACCAGTACTAATTTTTTATTGGCATTCGCAAGTTCGATCATGGCAGATACTTGCTCTAAGGCGCCCTTGCCATAATCAGACAAAATAACGACATCAATGTGTGGCAACAGACTCTCAAACCGCTTTAATTTTGCATCTAAAGAGATTTGACTAGGCGCCTCTTCAAAGTCTAGGCGAATGAGCTGTTGCTGTCTGGCAATCACTCGCAGCTTTACTGTAGTGGGAACATTACCATCGGTTTGTAATTGGCTTTGAACACCACTTTCAAGCAGAAGTTGCTCAACCCGCTTACCTGCCTCGTCTTCTCCCACCACTCCAAGGATGGTGGTTTGCGCACCCAAGGCAGATGCATTACGCGCGACGTTAGCAGCACCACCTAAACGTTCGTCTATTTTTTCGACCTGCACAACGGGAACGGGAGCTTCGGGCGAAATTCGTTCTGTGTCACCAAACCAATATCGATCGAGCATGACATCACCCACAACCAAAAGACGGGTTTTGCTAAATTGATTGCGATCGGCTTTTTCTATAGTCAATTTGAGCTCTTTGTTTATTCAATACCCTAATTATGCCGACCAATGCCTTGATACTCAAAACCGAGCTCTTTCATGGTTTGGGGCTCATATAAATTACGGCCGTCAAAAATGATGGGGTTTTTCATCGTTTGTTTGAGTACCTCAAAATCAGGGCTTCTAAACGCCTTCCACTCGGTCACAATGATCAAAGCGCTTGCTTGGTCTAACGCATCTTCTGGAGTCTTTACCATCTTTACGTAATCTAAAAGCTTAGGGTGCGACTTAAAGTCGAGCTCCAGACAGCGCTGCGCCTCTGGCATGGCTACAGGATCATGCGCCAAAATACTAGCGCCCCGCTTGACCAACTCTGAGATGATCAAACGACTGGGTGCCTCTCGCATATCATCAGTGTTTGGCTTAAATGCCAATCCCCACAGAGCAAATCGATGCCCTGTTAGGTTTTCTCCAAAGCGCTTAATAATTTTCTCAATCAGGATCGTTTTTTGGGCTTGGTTCACAGCCTCAACCGCTTGCAGAATCTTGAGATCACGACCATTTTGTTGTGCGGTTTGAGAAAGTGCCGAAACATCCTTCGGAAAACAAGAACCACCATATCCAGTACCTGCATACAAAAAGCCATAACCAATACGAGAGTCCGAACCAATGCCTTGACGAACCGCCTCAATATCAGCACCCACCTCATCTGCCAAATTGGCTAACTCATTCATAAAAGAAATTCGGGTAGCCAACATGGCATTCGCAGCATACTTTGTAAGCTCAGCGCTCTTTACATCCATGTAATAAGTACGCTCATGGTGACGATTAAAAGGGGCATAGAGCTTACGCATCATCTCTTTGGCCCGCAATCCAGCTACATCATGATTGGTGCCGATCACAATCCGATCGGGGCGCATAAAATCTTCTACCGCCGCCCCCTCTTTTAAAAACTCAGGGTTTGAGACCACTGAACACAAAGCAGGATCAAGATTTCGTTTCTTGAGCTCTTCTTGAATAGCCGCAGTCACCTTTTCTGCAGTACCAACCGGCACAGTGGATTTATCTACGATTACTTTTGGGACGGTCATATGCTTACCAATATTGCGGGCAGCGGCGATTACATACTGCAAATCAGCTGAACCATCCTCATCAGGGGGGGTGCCTACTGCAATAAATTGGATATCACCATGCGCCACTGCAACAGCCACATCGGTCGAAAATTGAATACGTCCAGCAGCACGATTGCGTGCGATCATCTCTTGCAAACCAGATTCATAAATAGGAACGCCGCCAGAGTTCAAGATATCAATCTTTTTTTGATCAATATCCAAACAAAAAATCGTGTTACCAAGCTCTGCTAAGCAAGCTCCCGTAACAAGTCCCACATACCCGCTTCCAATAATTGTGACTTTCAATTGGTTTCCTTAAAAAGGCTGTGAACGAATTTCTGTAATCACTGCCTATTATTTCTAATTATTTTGACTTATTTCTTACATCGAAGGGCCGCTTGGTACCGCACCCTCACTTCGTCTTGGAGAATACGCTTCCCAATGATTGCAACCTGGGCACTGCCAATAAAAACGTCGGGCTCTAAAACCACAATTACCGCAGGTATAACGCGCCAGGGCGGTCGTCCGTTGTTTTAGCAAACCTAGTGTAGACTTCAAATCAGCAACTCGGCTTTCGGGTCCAGAGACCTCGGCAAGCACTAAGCGCGTCTCTGCTAACTTAGAGAGTGCGCTCAATGTTGGAGAATGTTGCATCACTTCGACTAACATTTGCTCAGCCGCTTGTGCACCACGTATTTGCATAACATGCCTATGCACAATATCTAATAACTCTCCAATCGCCTGAGTCTTTAAAAGTACCAGTAATTGGTCAAGACCAATACCTACCTGATTAACAGCGGTGTGTGCTGCCATCCAGCGATCCGCTACTAAATGCATATAAGCTGGATGCTCCCTAGGCACAATACCCCATACCTCGATAGCTTGTAATGGACGTTCCATTGCCAGAAAGTAATCGCCTTGCAAAATAAGGGCACGAGCTTGGTTCGGAATCGATTGCAAGGCATGGTTAATACTTGTTTCAGACTCTGCCATGTCTTTACGTCTTAAGGCTTCCTGTGCAATCTCACAATAAAACTGTGCAATTTCTAACTGATGGCTTTTGTCTTGTAATCCTTGGAGTTCTGTAGCGGCAATGATAGCTTTTTTCCAATCCTTCTCAACCTGATACATCTCCAACAAACTTTCTTTTGCTGGAATGGCATATATACCCTGACCTACTTGATTTAAGGATGCTTCGGCGCGATCCAATAAACCTGCGCGCAAGAAGTCTCGACCTAATTCATATGCGGCATGATCACGATCCCGCGGTTTAATATCATTACGATTTGCTAAGTGCTGATGTACTCTGATGGCGCGTTCGGTCTCACCCCGACGCCGAAATAAATTCCCCAATGAAAAGTGAAGGTCAACTGTTTCCGGGTTAAGCTGAGCAACTTTGACTAAGGTTTCAATTGCCTGATCAGGCTGTTCATTAAGAAGAAGATTTAAACCCTTAAAGGTGGAGCGCTGTTGCTTTAGTCGCTCGCGCTCATCTTGACGCGCCTCTAGACGTAAATCCCAACGTGAGGCAAGCCAACCTAAACCAAAAAGGATTGGGATTAGGAGCAACCAACCGGTTTCAATTTGAATCATGTTCAGTGGCTTTTAGAAAAGAACTTATTTTTAGATCTGTAACAGACCTGCCACCACGGGACTAGGCACCCGAACTCCCTTTATCAGTCACTAATTTTTGATTCAGTGGTTTGTAATCTACTCGCTCACGTAGCTCTTTACCTGGCTTGAAATGAGGTACCCGCTTTTCAGGAATTAACACTTTCTCACCAGACTTGGGATTACGGCCAGTACGAGCAGGGCGATGGTGCAGAACAAAACTACCAACGCCACGCAATTCGATGCGTTTACCCTCAGCCAATGCTTGGGTCATGGTGTCGAGTAATGTTTTGACAGCTAACTCAACGTCACGAGGCAAGAGTTGCGGAAACTGCTCCGCTAAACTCTCGACTAACTCGGAACGGGTAATAGCTTGTTGCTCTTGATCTGACATAATCTAATTAGCCCGCCACTCATCGAGTGGCGGAATCGGCTTAGCTTTGGTTATCCATTTTCGCTTTTAACAAGGCACCTAAATTCGTTGTACCAGAACCTGCATCACTCTGTAACTTATTCATCGTATCTTGCTGATCAGCGCTATCTTTTGCCTTAATCGACAAATTAATAGAACGTGACTTGCGATCAATATTGATAATCATGGCAGAGACGGTATCACCCTCTTTAAAGGCATTACGTGCATCTTCCACGCGATCAGTTGAAATCTCAGAGGCACGCAAATAGCCCTCCACCTCATCGGCCAAATGAATGACAGCACCCTTGGCATCGACACTCTTCACCGTACCAGAGACTAGGCTACCTTTATCGCTGGTTGATGTGTAGTTATTAAAGGGGTCGCCTGACATCTGTTTAATACCGAGAGAAATACGCTCTTTCTCAACATCAATGGCCAAGACCACGGCTTCAAGCTCATCGCCTTTTTTGAATGCTTTAACAGCCTCTTCGCCAGGCTCATTCCACGACAGATCGGATAAATGAACAAGACCATCAATTGCACCAGGCAAGCCAATGAAGACACCGAAATCAGTAATTGATTTAATTGCACCCTTGATCTTGTCGCCTTTTTGATGGCTACGCGAGAACTCTTCCCATGGATTCGCTTTGCATTGCTTAATACCTAAACTAATACGGCGCTTATCTTCATCAATATCTAAGACCATTACTTCAACTTCGGTTCCCAAAGACACCGCCTTGCTTGGGGCGACGTTCTTATTGGTCCAATCCATTTCAGAGACGTGTACCAAGCCTTCAATACCACTTTCGATTTCAACGAATGCGCCGTAATCTGTCAAGTTCGTTACCTTACCAAATAGACGCGTGTTCGGTGGATAGCGACGCGCAATTCCAACCCAAGGGTCATCGCCTAATTGCTTAATCCCCAAGGAAACACGGTTCTTTTCTTGATCAAACTTCAAAATCTTGGCAGTTACTTCTTGACCAACGGTCAACATCTCGCTGGGGTGACGCACGCGACGCCATGCCAAATCCGTAATGTGCAAGAGTCCATCGATACCACCGAGGTCCACGAATGCGCCGTAATCGGTAATGTTCTTAATGGTGCCCTGAACCACGCTACCTTCTTGGAGGTTAGACATCATCTTGGCGCGCTCTTCGCCTTGGCTAGCTTCTACAACAGCACGACGGGAGAGAACAACGTTATTACGCTTACGATCTAATTTAATGACCTTGAACTCCATGGTCTTGCCTTCGTAAGGACTGGTGTCCTTAATGGGGCGGGTATCGACCAAAGAGCCTGGTAAGAATGCGCGGATGCCATTAACCATTACGGTCAAACCACCCTTCACTTTACCAGTCACGGTACCGGTCACGATCTCTGCGCCTTCGAGCGCTTTCTCAAGGTTCATCCATGAGGCCAAGCGCTTCGCTTTGTCGCGGGATAGGATGGTGTCGCCGTAACCATTTTCCAGTGCATCAATTGCGACAGAAACGAAATCGCCAGGGTTTACTTCGAGCTCGCCTTGGTCATTTTGGAATTCTTCAACAGGAATAAATGCTTCGGACTTCAATCCAGCATTCACAACGACAAAATTATGATCAATACGAACAACTTCGGCCGAAATAACCTGGCCGGTTTTCATATTGGAACGAGTTAGGGATTCTTCAAATAGTGCTGCAAACGATTCGGACATGAGTTTCACTTTTTGTGCCGTCAAACAACCGACGGGTTAAGTTAATAAAACTTTAGAAGGCGGTTATGAACCGTAGATGCCAACTAAAGCGCCAAAACAACAACTAGTGATGCAATTTTGCATACCAGTTTAGAACCTGCGTAACTGCCTGATCGACCGATAAATCCGAGGTATCCAGCAAATATGCCCCTTCCACACGCTGGAGGGGCGCAGTCCCTCGATTAGTATCTCGGGCATCGCGCTCCTGCAAATCTTGCAAAAGGACATCCATTCTAGCAGAAATTCCCTTTGCGATCAATTGCTTATATCGGCGCTCTGTTCTAGCTTGGGCACTGGCCGTCAAATAGACCTTTAAAACCGCGTCGGTAAAGATCCGGCTAGCCATGTCCCGGCCATCCGCCACTAGACCGGGCTGTTCCCTAAAAGACCGCTGGAGAACTAATAAAGCATCTCTAACCTCAGGGTAGACGGCCAACTGGGAGGCGCGGGTCCCTATTTTTTCCTCCCGAATGAGCTCCGTAACATCCTTGCCGGCCAGCAAAACCTCACCATCCCTAAATATAATTTGCATCCCTGTGGCAAGATGGCCAAGGGCGGATGGATCCTCTACCGAAATTCCTTCTTTATCACTTGCCAAAGCAACTAGTCGATAAAGAGCGCCACTATCTAAATAATGAAATCCCAATTGGGCGGCAACGCGCATAGCCACCGTTCCCTTACCGGAGGCAGTAGGACCATCAATAGCGATAACGGGGGGTAGATTACTTGCTACTTTCATGGGATTTAATTAATGCGTGATACTGGCTAACTCAGAGAAATAATGGGGGAAGGTTTTGGCAACGCAATTTGGATCATTAATCTGAATTGACTTAGGGCCAAACGCACTTAATGAAAAGCACATAGCCATACGATGGTCATCATAGGTATCAATTCCATCTGCCGGTGACCGCCAATCTTGTTGGTCCAGGGGCTCAATCTCAATAAAATCTGCTCCCTCAATAACGATAGCGCCTAATTTACGCAACTCCTTAGCCATCGCAGCAATTCGGTCCGTTTCTTTAACACGCCAACTCGCAATCTTTTCTAGACGGGTCTTACCCTTAGCAAATAGAGCCATGATCGCCAAGGTCATTGCTGCATCGGGTATGGCAGTGCAATCGATGGTGATGCCATTTAACTGGCCATGACGAACACCGCTAGTTTGTAAATAATGATCGCCGCGCTCAACCACAGCACCCATTTTTTCAATGGCATCGGCAAAGGTAATATCCCCCTGAATACTTGTTTTACCAACTCCCAAAACACGAACCGGTCCTTGTCCCAAAACTCCAGCTGCTAAAAAATAGGATGCTGATGAGGCATCGCCTTCAACATACAAAGTCTGTGGGCTGGTATAAACAGCACCTGCCTCAGTAGGAGAAATCACAAAGGTATTTTGGTCGGGGGAGTTCACTACAACCCCAAAACGGGCCATGAGCTTTATGGTGATATCAATATATGGGCGAGAAATTAATTCTCCAAGCACCTCAATCTGAATTGCTTGGCGCGCTATCAAGGGTAAAGCCATTAATAAAGCAGTTAAGAATTGGCTTGATACATCACCTCGAACTCGAATCACATCCGGTAAATTCAGCTTACTCTTATGAATCAACAAGGGCGGATAACCTACTTCCTTTTCATAATCAATCTGCGCCCCCACTTGCTTAAGGCCGTCAACCAGATCGCCAATGGGACGCTCATGCATCCGGAGTACGCCCGATAAACGGTAATTACCTTCCTGCATCACTAATGCAGCCGTTAATGGACGAATTGCTGTACCAGCATTACCCATGAATAAATCCGCTTCTTTGTTTTGGAACAGTCCACCGCAACCCGTAACGACGCAATCTAAACCACGATCTTCAATTGAAAGGCCAAGTTGACGTAATGCATTGCGCATCACCTGCGTATCATCTGCATCCAATAATTGCTTTAGTGTTGTTACTCCATTTGCAAGTGCGGCTAATAATAAAACGCGATTTGAAATACTCTTGGAGCCTGGGAGTGTGATTTCACCTTTTGCGCCTTGAAATGGCCCAACCTGAATTGCTGGACTTGCCATTAAGACTCATCCCACTGCTGTCGTGCCTGGCTTGCCTTTTGAAAAACCTTTTCCAAACCATCTACGTCCCCTTTGGCAATCATCTCACGCAGACGCTGTGTGATGCTCAGATATTGATCGAGCTCTTTCAGAATCGCTTGCTTATTTGCAATGCATATATCCCGCCACATTTCAGGACTGGATGCAGCAATCCGCGTGAAATCCCTAAAGCCAGCCCCAGCATGCCCCAGTTTTTGCTCCGCATCTTCAGAGTTAAGAACGCTCGCCATCAAGGCATAGGAGAGGATATGTGGCAAGTGGGAAACAGCCGCATAAATCGCATCATGTTGAACTGCTGATATTCGTTTTATCTTAGAGCCTACCGTCATCCAGAATTGCTCAACCAACGCAACATCCGCCACACTATTTTCTTGTAACTGACAAATAATCGTTTGCTTATCCTGAAACAAATCTGCTCGTGCAGCCGAAGCGCCGTGCTGAGCTCCACCAGCAATGGGATGCGCAGGAACAAACTGACAAACCTTCTTACCTAACGTTTCTTTAGCCGCCAAGATCACGTCGCACTTAGTACTGCCAGCGTCTGTAATGAGAGTATTCGGGCCCAAATGGGGCTCCATCTGAGCGAAGACTGAGCGCATTTGTGCAACTGGTACGCATACGACGATCCATTGTGAGGATCTGACGGCATCAGCCAAATCAGCCACTCGATCAATGGCGCCTATCTTGAGGGCCTGATCCAAATTAGCAGCGCTTCGTCCCACACCAATTATTTGATGAACGACTTTAGCCTGCTTCAGTGCCAAACCCAAAGAAGCGCCTACCAAGCCCACGCCAATAATGCTAACCGTGCCAAATTGATTTGCACTCATGCCAATACCTTTTCATCTTTTAAGATTTGAGCAAAGGCATCTAGAAATGCGGCATTTTCTTGCGGTAAACCGATAGAGATGCGCAGCCACTGAGGCAGGCCATAGTTACCAACTGGTCGCACGATTACGCCGCGCTTCAAAAGTTCTTGATTTACTCGAACACCAGCATGATGATCGTTACCCACTTTTACAAGAACAAAATTACCCGAAGATGTCAAATAAGGCATTTTCATCCGCTCAAAGGCCTCTGTTAATTGCGCATAACCCGCTTTATTAAGTTCATAGCCTTTTTGTAAGAATGCTTCATCCTGTAAAGCAGCAATTGCAGCAGCTTGCGCTAGGCTATTCACATTAAAGGGTTGACGTATTCGATTCAGTAAGTCAGTTAAGGTGGGTTGAGCAATGCCGTAGCCAATGCGTAGTCCTGCTAAACCATAGGCCTTTGAAAAACTGCGTGACACAATTAAATTCGAATGAGTCCGAACCCAAGCAATTGCGTCGTACCGCTGCTCCGGAGATAAATATTCGTTATAGGCCTCATCCAAAACAATCACAACATGGGGCGGCACCTGAGTAATAAAAGAGGAAATAGCGTCGGGTTGTAAATAGCTGCCAGTCGGATTATTTGGATTCGCAATAAAGACTAACTTAGCTTGGTCACCTAAGGACTGAATCGTGCGAAGCATTGCAGGCAGATCATGGCCATAATTTGAATCCGCAAGAACCTCAATCGCCTTTGCTCCAATCGCTTGGGTAGCCAATGGATAGACGGCAAATGCATGTTTTGAGAACACCACCGCATCACCCGCATGGGCTACAGCACGAGCGGTTAGCTCGAGGATGTCATTACTCCCATTTCCAAGTGTAATCCAATCTTCAGGAACGCCAAGTCGATTGGATAAGACCTGCTTGAGCTCAAATCCATTGGAGTCTGGATAACGCCCAAGCTCACTGGCAACCTTTAACATTGCTTGCTTAGCGGACTCCGGGATCCCGAGTGGGTTCTCATTGGAGGCCAATTTCACAATCTTGCTTTCGTCTAGACCATACTCACGCGCAACCTCGCTAATAGGTCTGCCACCCACATAGGGAGCAATTGCTTGCACATGGTCTAAACCGATTTTCGTTGCCATTGACGTGTGATGAACTTCATTAGGATGATCTTAATTTTTAGCTCTCGGGTAAGAGCCAAGCTTTTTATAAAACGCTGCGATTATCTTTAACTCGTCAATTGCTTTGGCCACTTTTGCATCCTCTGCATGACCTTCAATATCAATGTAGAAGTGATACTCCCAAGAGCCCTTGCGAGCCGGTCTAGACTCAAAGCGAGTCATCGAGACGCCATGTTTGGCCAATGGAGCAAGCAAGTGATGAACAGCGCCAGGCTGATTGGAAACCGATAGCACCAAAGAGGTTTGATCGTGACCGCAAGGCTGACATGCGTATTGGCCAATCACCACAAAGCGAGTGCGATTATTGGGGTCATCCTGAATGTGTGCAGAGATGATTTGTAAACCATAGGCAATTTGCGCAGGATCCCCAGCAATCGCAGCAATACTGTTATCAAGGCTGGCCATACGCGCAGCCTCAGCATTACTACTGACTGCTTGGCGTTGTAATTGCGGGGCATGCGTACTAAGCCATTGCTGACACTGGGCTAATGCTTGCGCGTGAGCACAGACCGTATTGATGCCATCCAAACTTCCCGTTTTGCTAAGAAGGTGATGCCGAATGGGTAATACCACTTCACCGCTAATTTGTAGAGGGCTCTCCAACAGCAAATCGAGAGTGCGCGAGACAGCTCCCTCGCTGGAGTTCTCCACTGGCACCACCCCAAAATCAGCGGCACCTTTTTCAACGGATTTGAATACCTCATCCAAACTGGCGCAAGGTAAGCCCTGAATTGATTGTCCAAAAAACTGTTGTGCAGCCAACTCAGAAAAAGTACCAACAGGTCCTAAGTATGCAACCGTTTGCCTTGATTCCAATGCTCTGCACGCCGACATAATCTCGCGCCAGATCGAGGCAATCCCATCGGGAAGCAAAGGCCCTGAATTTTTACCGAGGACATTCTGAATAACCTGATTCTCACGCTCAGGCCGAAAAATAGGTGTTGAGGATTCGTTTTTAATATGGCCGACATCTTGAGCTGCCTTCGCTCTCTTAGAGAGAAGGGCTAAGAGCTCAGCGTCAATCGCATCAATCTTGGCGCGCAAGGGGGCTAATCGTTGATCATCATTCGACATTAAGCGCGCCTCTCAAATTCCTGCATGAAGGCCAGTAAGGTTTCAACCCCAGCAATTGGCATCGCGTTGTAGATGCTCGCCCGCATCCCGCCAGCGGCCTTATGACCGCGCAGTGCAGCCAACCCTGCCTCACTTGACTGTGCCAAAAACTCTGCATTCAAACGCTCGTCTTTCAGAAAAAAAGTAACATTTGTTCTCGACCGGCAATTTTTGTTGACCCGACTCTCATATAGAGAGCTTTGATCAATAAAGTCATATAACAAAGATGATTTAACCTGACTTCGGCGTTCCATCTCTGCTACCCCGCCCTGTCGCTTAATCCACTTAAATACTAAGCCTGAAAGATAAATTGGGAAAGTGGGGGGGGTATTGAACATTGACTGATTGGCAGCCTCCTTAGCCCAATCCCAAATCGATGGAGTAATACTCATTGCATGCCCCATCAAGTCCTTGCGCACGATCACAATAGTGACACCAGCAGGCCCAATATTCTTCTGGGCGCCCGCAAATAAAACACCACAACGGCGCACATCCATCTTTTTAGACAAGATATTGCTTGAAATATCGGTAACTAAAGGGGTGTTTCCAATATCTGGAAAGTTTGCAAACTCAACGCCACCAATGGTCTCATTGGCGCAAATATGAACATAGGCAGAATCATCAGAGAGCTTCCAAGAATTACGCTCTGGAATACTCCGAAATTGATCATCAAGGGATGAAGCGGCAATATGGGCTTCTCCATATTTTTGTGCTTCCTTCACTGATTTCTCTGACCAAATTCCTGTGACAATAAAGTCGGCTTTAGGCTTTTTTGCCAAGGCCATAAGATTCATGGGAATCGCAGCATTTTGACCAATGCCACCCCCTTGCAATAGCAAAATCTCATAATCATCCGGGATCGACATCAACTCACGCAGATCAGTGAGCGTCTCTTCATAAACCGCCATAAACTCTTTGCTTCGATGGCTGATCTCCATCACGCTTGTACCAAGACCATGCCAATTCAGAAGCTCATCGGAAGCCTGCTGCAAGACCTCCTCTGGCAAGGTTGCTGGGCCCGCTGCGAAGTTATAAATGCGGCGGTCAAAACTCATGATGATTTATGGTTTCGGATTGCTGGAATTAAGCATCGCTAGAGGATTCTGAAAGATTGTCGGACTCCTCGCCGAGCACATCGGCATCGTCATCAGAGTCGCTTTCAGCAATCCGCTGCAAACCAGATAAATGCGTTCCCTCATCCACATTGATCAAGGTGACACCTTGTGTGGATCGACCCATTTCCCGAATCTCCGACACGCGAGTTCGAACCAAAACACCGCCCGTGGTAATGAGCATGATTTGATCTTCAGGTGAGACTAACGCTGCAGCAACAACCTTGCCGTTTCGCTCGCTGGTCTGGATTGCTATCATGCCCTTAGTACCGCGACCATGACGGGTGTATTCCGCGATGGGTGTGCGTTTACCAAAACCATTCTCTGTAGCGGTTAAGACACTGCTGGGCGCATCATTCGCAGTGGTATCCGTGTTCATACTTGCTTCTTCTGAAATCTCTGCAGGTGCAACTAACATTGCAATGACTTCCTGCCCTTCGCCCAAGTTCATTCCTCGGACACCGCGCGCTGTTCTGCCCATTGGACGGACATCATTTTCATCGAATCGGACCGCTTTACCAGCATCTGAGAACAACATTACATCGTGTTTGCCATCCGTGATTGCTGCACCGACTAAGAAATCGCCCTCATCTAAATCAACTGCGATGATTCCAGCTTTACGTGGGTTCGAGAAATCCGATAAGCGGGTCTTTTTCACTGTGCCACGCCGGGTAGACATAAAGACGTATTGATCATCCTGGTAGCCTTTAATAGGTAATATAACCGTGATCTTCTCTCCCTCAATTAAGGGGAACATGTTGACGATCGGCTTACCTCGAGAAGTGCGGCTACCTTGCGGAACTTCCCAGACCTTTAACCAGTACATCCGGCCACGATCCGAGAAACAAAGAATGGTGTCGTGGGTATTGGCAACGAACAAGGTATCGATCCAATCTTCATCTTTGGTTGTGGCTGCTTGCTTACCACGCCCTCCGCGCTTTTGGGCACGGTACTCACTCAAAGGCTGGCTCTTCATATAACCAGAGTGTGACAAGGTCACCACCATATCGGTTGGCGTAATGAGATCTTCTGTAAAGAGTTCCGTCGCATTCATCTCAATGAAAGAGCGACGACCTGTGTCACCGCCAGCTTGACCGAACTCATCTTGCACTTCTTTTAGCTCGGTCTCGATGACTTTGGTCACTCGATCAGGCTTTGCTAAAAGGTCTAAGAGATCCGCAATCTCATCCATTACCTCTTTGTACTCAGCAACAATCTTCTCCTGCTCTAAACCGGTTAAACGTTGTAAGCGCATCTGCAGAATTTCTTGCGCCTGTCCATCGGAGAGTCGATAAAGCCCACTGGTTTGCATACCGTACTCTGGTAGCAAGCCCTCTGGGCGGAATGCATTACGTCCGCCAGGGGCTTCCCCCTCAGCGCGTGCCAGCATCTCGCGGACCAAAGAAGAATCCCATGCCTGTGCCATGAGCTCTTGCTTAGCCTCAACCGGATTGGTGGCTGCTTTGATAATGGCGATAAAGCGATCAATATTAGCCAATGCAACTGCAAGACCTTCCAATACATGCCCGCGTTCGCGCGCCTTGCGCAGTTCAAAGATTGTTCTTCTGGTAATCACTTCGCGGCGATGTGCCAAGAAATATTCCAGCATTTGCTTCAAATTCAATAGGCGGGGCTGGTTATCTACCAAGGCCACCATGTTCATACCAAAGTTGTCTTGGAGTTGCGTACTCTTGTAAAGATTATTGAGAACCACCTCAGGTACCTCGCCACGTTTGAGCTCAATCACGACCCGCATACCAGATTTATCAGACTCATCGCGCAAGTCGGAGATACCTTCGATCTTTTTCTCATTCACAAGCTCAGCAATGCGCTCTAGCAAGTTTTTCTTATTAACCTGATAAGGCAACTCATCGACAATAATCGCCTGACGCTGACCCTTCTCCATATCCTCAAAGTGCGTTTTTGCCCGCATGACTACGCGGCCGCGGCCAGTGCGATAACCTTCGCGCACACCTTGCACGCCATAGATAATTCCAGCGGTTGGGAAGTCGGGAGCTGGGACAATTTCAATTAACTCATCGACTGTGCAATCAGGGTTGTGGAGCACATGCAAGCACGCCCGAATGACCTCATCCAAATTATGGGGAGGAATATTGGTCGCCATACCCACGGCAATCCCAGAGGACCCGTTAATGAGCAAATTGGGTACCTTTGCCGGTAGGATTAGGGGCTCTTTTTCACTACCGTCGTAGTTCGGGCCAAAATTAACCGTTTCTTTGTCCAAATCGGCTAATAGCTCATGGGCAATCTTACGCAACCGAATTTCGGTATAACGCATTGCAGCGGCGTTATCCCCATCTACCGATCCAAAGTTACCCTGACCGTCTACCAGCATGTAACGTAGAGAAAAATCCTGGGCCATCCGAACAATCGTGTCATAAACGGCGGTATCCCCGTGGGGGTGGTATTTACCGATAACATCTCCCACAATACGAGCTGATTTCTTAAAAGCTCGGTTCCAATCGTTGTTTAATTCATACATCGCAAAAAGGACTCTGCGATGTACGGGTTTTAACCCATCCCTCACGTCTGGCAAGGCTCGGCCGACGATCACGCTCATGGCGTAGTCCAGGTAGGACCGCCGCATTTCGTCTTCTAGGGATATTGGTAGAGTTTCTTTAGCGGCTTGTTCCATCTCGAAATAATATCATTTCGCAGTCATAGCACCTGTGCTAACATTCTTCTAGTAGTTGGTACCTATATTAGTATTAGTGCTTTAAGCCTTAAGAGCATTTATTGAGCTTTTGGGCGTTTAGTCTGCATTAACTTATTTAAATGTTTTTTGAGGATAAAAAATGAACAAAACCCTAAAACTGATGCTCGCAGCATTAATTACTATTTCTGCTGGTTCAGTCATGGCTCAGCCAAAGAACGTTGACAACTGGGTCAACTCAACCGGAACTCCTTGGAGAAACGGCGACGGCACATTGTGCTGGCGTGATGCTACCTGGACCCCTGCAACTGCTGCTGCAAACTGCGATGGCTGGCTTGCTCCCAAACCTGCCGCTGCTCCTGCTCCTGCTCCTGCTCCTGCTAGCAAGGTAGCGCAGAAGAAAATTACCCTCCAAGCAGATACTTTGTTTGACTTTGATAAATCCACCTTGAAGTCTGATGGTGTGGCTACTTTGAATAAAGTCGCTCAAGATGTCAAGAAAATGAAGCTTGAGGTAGTCATCATTGTTGGTTATACCGACAGCGTTGGTTCCGATGCTTACAACATTGCCTTAGGTCAACGTCGTGCAAATGCCGTGAAGTCTTTCCTCACCAATGACGGTGGCGTTGAGGCAACCCGCGTTTACACCGAGAGCAAAGGCAAAGCTGACCCTGTTGCAAGTAATGCAACTGCAGAAGGTCGTGCTAAGAATCGTCGCGCTGTAATCGAAGTTGTTGGTACACAGCCCGTGAAGTAATTAGTCTCTTTAGACTGTAAAGCCCGGTTCGCCGGGCTTTTTTATTGCTTCTTTTGTATAGTGGTAGTTTTATAACTCTAAGTGATTTAATTCATGAGTAATGTAGACCAAAGCGAGATTGATAAATTTAGCGCCCTAGCGCACCGTTGGTGGGATCCCACCAGTGAGTTCAAACCTCTTCACGCTATCAATCCACTCCGCTTAGGCTGGATTGAGTCAGTCACTAGTCTAACCGGTAAAAAAGTATTAGATGTGGGTTGTGGTGGTGGCATCTTGGCTGAATCGCTCTTCAAGGCTGGTGGGATAGTTACAGGCATTGATCTATCCAATAAGGCCCTCAAGGTTGCAGAACTGCATCAGTTAGAAAGTAATACCTCGGTGCAGTATCGCTTGATTTCTGCCGAAGATTTAGCTAAAGAGGAGCCTGAACAATACGATGTTGTGACCTGTATGGAAATGCTGGAGCATGTCCCAGATCCAAGCTCTGTTGTTCAGGCATGTGCAACCCTCTGCAAACCTGGAGGCAGTATCTTCTTCTCAACCCTGAACCGCAATCCCAAGTCGTATTTGTTTGCCATCATTGGTGCGGAATACGTCCTGAGGTTATTGCCTAAGGGGACCCATGAGTACGATAAATTTATTAAGCCTTCTGAGCTAGCGGGCTTTACCAGACAAGCTGGTCTTGAGCTACTGGAGATCAAGGGAATGACCTATAACCCGCTGACGCAGATCTATCGGCTGGGTAGCGATACGGATGTGAACTACATGATCGCCACACGCAAATCTGAATGATGTCGTCTATTCCCTTGTTTGAGGGGGTCTTCTTTGATCTAGATGGCACCTTAGCCGACACTGCCCCTGATCTGGTGGCGGCAGCAAACCGCTTATTAATTGCTAAGAACAAGTTACCGATGCCCTATGAATCCCTACGACCCATGGCCTCAGCGGGGGCACGAGGATTGATCCAAAAAAGTTTTGGAATTGACAAAGAACATCCTGATTTTATTTCCTTACGTGACGAATTTCTGAACTACTATGAAGAGGCCTTACTGGTTCATAGCAAGCTCTATGAGGGGATGGAAGAGCTGCTTCAAAAACTCGAGGACGAAAAGCTTCCTTGGGGTATTGTGACCAACAAACAAAAACGGTTTACTGTGCCACTCACTGAGAAAATGGGTCTTATGCAACGAGCGCATTGTGTCGTTTCTGGTGACACCACCCCGTTCTCTAAGCCCCATCCGGAACCCATTTTGCATGCCGCACGACTGACTAAGGTCAATCCGCAAAAGGCACTTTATGTTGGCGACGATATTCGAGATATCGTGTCGGGAAAAGCAGCTGGGATGCAAACTGCAGCTGCTCTTTATGGGTATTGTGGATGCAACGAGCCCCCAAATACATGGGGCGCTAACTACCAAATCCAACACCCTCGAGAACTCCAGCAGATCATCTTTGCAAAATAAGGTGTGCAATTTCAGTCTAAACGTCTTAAAATAGTTATCCCAATGCAAGGAATTCTGGGGTCGACATGGTTTCGACGTGGATTACAAAGCATCAAGGGCATACCGAGGACCCGTTATCTCGTAAATCAATGGGAATGCAATAACTGCTAACGACGAACGTTACGCACTAGCCGCTTAAATGCGGCTGCCCCTGAACTGATTCTCTCTTGGGTCAGGTAGCGCAAGCTACATCAGGGTCATTTACAAGAGATAAGATCAACTCGTGTCACGAGGGTTGATACAAAAATTTAGTGACTCGCTAATGCAAAGCGTGTCGATTCGCGTTGCCTTGGTTAAATTAAATAATTAGACTAAGTATGTAGAACTTGTTGTAGCGTGTTTGCGGACGCGGGTTCGATTCCCGCCGACTCCACCAATTTAGTGTTGGGGCTATACAGAAATAGTTACCAACTACCGTGTTTGTAAAACACTCTCCATTTGCATGGAGAGCTTCTCGTAGTGGCTCAAAGCTAATTTTGTTGGAATGATGTGTTTTTTACGAGCATCGGCTTTATCAATTGATAATTTGATATAGCCCATTACTTGTAAATTTTTAATACGTCCGTGAAGGGTTGCTTGAGATCCAAGCTCATGGGCAGTTAATAAATCACCAACCAAAATTGTTTGTTCACGATCCCAAGCTAACATCACCCGATTTAATAACTGCTCCTCTGTAAAATCTAATTTCTTACCTGGATTAATGCGATCAAGAGCATCCAAGCAATTCAAAAAACGTAAATAAGACAAAGAGCGTTGTGGCATGAACTTTATTCGTTAAAAAAGAATAATTTGCACACTATACTAAAAAAAATTTATTAACAATAATCATCGTCAACTTTTCATGGGTACGGCAAATTCTTCAACAGAATCAGTGATTTCTGCAAAAACGATTATTGCTTGCGCCCTCACTTCTACCCTCTTGTTTTATCTAAATGATTGGCTGACTGCGTTCTTAGAAGCCGCCCCCGGCGTGAATTGGATTTATCTACCAGCTGGACTCCGACTATTTTTAGTACTCGTTTTTGGGCTGTCCGGAGCAATTGGCATTTCTATTGCCTCTATATTGATCACCTTTGGACGCGATCTGAGTGATGACATCATTAGTATGATTGGGATTGGACTGATCTCAGGGTTTGGCCCTTACATTGCTCGTCTAGTGGTTGTTCGCAATCTCAAAATTAATGCTGATTTGAGTAACCTTAACATCCAGATGATCGCCATTAGCGTGCTGGTCTTTGCTCTTTTGAGTACTGGCTTACATCAACTATGGTTTGTGTTAATCGGTATCCCAAGTGGTAGCTTCTCCAATGCAGTTGCCATGCTAATTGGCGATATTTTGGGAGCTTTGTTGTTTATCTCCCTCTGTAAATTTGGAATTGATCTTTATAAGAAATTGATTAAGCGCGAATCGCTTCTTTAAATAATCGCTCCATCTCCATTCGAATTTTGTAAGCATCGGTTGTTTTATCGATGAGTACATCATCCCAACAAAGACTTTGTCCTTTTTTTACCGGTCTGATGACTTTGATCTGGTGTGCCAAGCCCAGAGGTAATCCACCCATTGCGCTAGATTTATTCGCGGGTAATAACTTCCCCCATACGGTATAGCCACCCTCACCATCTAGGACATCGCCTGGATTGAGATCACGTTTTGCGGTGGCAATGACATCGGCATTCCAACAGTACGGGACTCCAGTCGCTTCTTTACGAAGGGCTACACTCGCAACAGACAGGCCAACCTCAAGCCCGATTAAATGCCAACGCTTATAAAGCGTGAAATACCGTCCGCTCGGATCGGTATGGGCTTTGTATTCCTCAAAGCAATTCTTAATGTAATCGGTTTCAGCCTCAACCGTGACCCAAACCCCCATCCGAATGTCGTAAGGCACCCTTCTACCATCTTTTTCTAATGAAGAGATCACTTCGACCATTCCCTTTTGTTCCAAATGACCACCCTCAGAAATAGGCCGTGTGACGACAGGGATATCTTCGATACTGGCTGGAGGATACAAGAGACCATTACTCGGTACGGCTAATCCGGTGGCATTAGCGACCGCAGTTGATTCAATAGCAGGCTTTGAGCCATCTAAAAAACTATTAAACATTTTGGGATTAAGACCACCCCGTTTTGCCTGCTCAGGAGTTAAACCATAGTAATTCCAAACTGTTTCTGGGGTTGAGTCGGCATAATGCGGCAACCATTGGTGTCCTCTTCCGGCTGCCACGACTGGGAACCCACAGGTGCGGGCCCAATCCACCAAATCGCAAATCAGTGCGGGCTGATCTCCAAAGGCAAGGGAGTAAATGACGTTCGCATCTCTTGCTTTTTTGGCCAACAGGGGTCCACAAAAAGCATCTGCCTCCACAGTGACGTTCACAACATGCTTACCCTCTGAAAATGCGCGCAAACAATGCTCGACCGCTGCAATCGGATTGCCTGTGCATTCGACAACAACGTCAACTGCTGGATGCTGCACAATCGCTTGCCAATCATCCGTCACATAGCATGTACGATCACGAAGCGCCAAATCAATCGATGAAGTCTCCAATTGAGTGGCATCCCAACCAACAGTGCATAAATTCTGTTTAGCAACAGCGGGCATCAAATCTGCTACTGCTACTAACTGCACCCCAGGGGTCTTTGGGATCTGAGCTAAATACATCGAACCAAATTTACCAGCGCCAATTAATCCAATCCGAATTGGTTTTTGCTCAGCAGCACGCTGAAGTAGTTGTTGATAAAGACTCATGACTTGCTCTTAGGGCGTGGTTAATCGATTTTGTTGATAGTCTGTGATCGCTTGCATGATCTCTTCTTGGGTATTCATAACAAAAGGGCCATGTTGCACAATTGGCTCATGAAGTGGTTTTGCTGCAAGCCAAATGGCTTTAGCCCCATTCGCACCAGATTGCATAGTAACTCGATCGCCCTCACCCAAAACGAGAGCTGCCTGACGTGGGGCTTGCTGCGCTTGATCGCCAATTGATAAATCGCCTTCATAAACATAGATAAAGCTATGATGCGAGCTTGGTACCGGATGGCTAAAGACCTCATCACTGGATAAATGAATATCAAAGAACAGGGGTTCAGTACTTAAGCCGTGAATTGGGCCTTGAATGACGGTACCATTCGATGACTGGCACCTCCCAGCAATCACCTTTATTAATCCACCATGCGGTAAATGAACTCTCGGAATGGATGCATCTTGAATATCTTGATACCCCGCAGGCTTCATTTTCTCGCGCGCGGGTAAGTTAATCCACAACTGAAACCCACGCATCGCACCACTTTCTTGCTGTGGCATCTCGGAATGAATGATTCCGCGACCAGCGGTCATCCACTGGACACCCCCACTTTTTAAGTGACCACGATTGCCCAAATGATCTTCATGCAACATGTGGCCCTCGAGCATATAGGTCACGGTTTCAAAACCACGGTGCGGATGAGGCGGAAACCCCGCAACATAATCATTCGGATCATTAGATGAAAACTCATCGAGCATCAAAAATGGGTCTAAACGTTGCCGATCATGGCCCCCCAAACTGCGACGCAAGCGCACTCCTGCCCCGTCAGAGGTTGCAATACCCGGTATCACCTGGATCATTTGCCGATTCATGACTTACGCCTTTGGAGCTTGATCTTCAGGATGAATATCTAAGGCAATGAGGAATCGAGAGACCATGTTGTACGCTGCAATCACGGTCACCAGTTCAACTAAAACAGTATTACCCAAAGCCACCTGCAGTCGTTTCATTAATTCAGAATTGACCTGAATCGTTCGGGTCATTTGCAAGGTTAACTCGAGAACATCCCGCTCCAATAGGCTAAACGGTGTTGGATCAAAATCATCCTCCCCCAAATGCCGCATTGCATCGACCTGCGCTTGGGTGCCTCCTGCTTTTAAAAAAGGTGGCGCATGATGGAAGAACTCATACTCAGCGCCATTGAGAACTGCGACACCACACATTCCGAGTTCGCGTAACTTAGGATCAAGTGACAGTTGTTGACGTACATTGCCAATAAAATGATTCCAGCCACGCGCTACTGGCTCGCTATGCAATAGCATTCGATCCAAATTAATGAGTTGGCCACCTCGCCGCTTACGAATCTCAGCGACCAGATCGGCCGGTTCTGCAAGATCTAGGGGCTGGTATGGAATTAAACGATCGTTTGTCATTGGAATCAGAGATGTGTTTTAGTGATAGTAGTGTACCCATAAACTTGATCGATAATAGTGCCATGAATCAAGAACATTTGGGCCCCAATGCCCTTCCTATCCTTAATATTGCCGGCTATCAGTTTGTCCGGCTTGATGGGCTCGATCGGCTCAGAGAATCTTTTTATCAAGCTGCTTCAGATCTGCGCCTTAAAGGGACCATCTTGTTATCGGAGGAAGGCATCAATCTATTTTTAGCTGGGCTAGAAACCAATATCCAGAGTTTTCTTTCCTTTTTGCGAAATGATCCTCGACTGGCATCGTTTCAAACGAAGGATAGCTGGTCGGCAACGCAACCGTTTCGTAAGCTGTTGATCAAGATTAAAAAAGAAATTATTCGCATGAATCATCCGACCATCGCCCCAGAAAAAGGGCGGGCAAAATTTATCTCTCCTAAGAAATTAAAAGAATGGCTCGATCGTGGCCAGGATGATCTTGGACGTCCTGTTGTGATGATTGATACTCGAAATGGATTTGAAGTAGAGTACGGGACCTTTAAGAATGCGTTGCACTTTAATATCACTAAATTTAGTGAGTTTCCTCAAGCAATTGAAGAACGTCTACCCGAATTAAGCGATAAAACCCTCGTGAGCTTTTGTACCGGCGGAATCCGCTGTGAAAAATCAGGCTTGTATTTGCGCGAGCGCGGTCTTGAACACAGCTATCAATTAGATGGCGGGATCTTGCAATACTTTGAGGATATTGGTGGGGATCACTACGTGGGCGATTGTTTTGTCTTTGATGAGCGAGAAACCCTAGAGCCTAGCCTTTCTGCGAAGCCCCAGGGTCGACTCAAGCCTAAGAAAAATCAGGCTTAGTCAAACCTAGTCAGACTTGCCAACTAAGTTGAAATGCTCAACAGCGGGTGGTTGAGTGAAAAATGGACCCACAATGCTTCGCCACTCGATAAACGCTGGGGATCCCCGAAAATCCACCATATGGTTCTCAAGGGTGTCCCAATAAATCATGAGTAAGTAGCGATTAGGCGACTCAATGCTGTGATTGACTTTAAAGCCCCGAAACCCTTTAGCGGGTGCGATCGCAGTGCGAACCCCCCGTAAAATTGCCTCATTAAACTCATCTTGCTTGCTTTCATCGATACGAATATCAACCACTTCTAGAATCATTTTGCTTCCTTAGGATGAAGATTAAACATCAATTATCATCGATTTATTAATTAATTCTCCGAATTCCTATGCATACCAAACCCATCATTACCGTCTTAGGAGACTATGAACGCTGCTTACAACACTATGCAGATTGGTCGCAAATTCAAGCACGTGCCGAATTACGATTTTTTCATGAGCCCCTTGTTGGCGAATCACTCTATCACGCTGTTCACGATGCGAATGCGATTGCACTAATCCGTGATCGGTCCCCATTTGATGCATCTCTCATCAAACGCCTACCAAACCTCAAGTTATTTGTTTTTACTGGAGTCCGTAATGGCTTACTCGATCATGCGGCTTTGCTAAACCAAGGGGTAACGATTGCGTGTACGCGCGGCGGGCCCTCTAAAGAGACCACTGCCGAACTCACTTGGGCTCTTATTCTTGCTGCAAGCAAACAGATGGTCAATCAATCCCAGATGATGACTAGCGGGCAGTGGCGTAATGCTCAGTCCGTATTACCCATGCTTCACGGTCAACGTCTTGGCATTATTGGACTCGGTGGTATTGGCAGCTTGGTCGCCAAGGTAGGCGCTGCATTTGGGATGGATTTAGTTTGCTGGAGCCCGAATATGACCAAAGAGCGTGCGAATGCAGTGGGATGTGAGTTCTTGCCACTGGAAACAGTTCTACAAACCTCAAAAATTGTGAGTTTGCATTTGGTGGCTGGCGAGCGTACCAAAGGACTCATGCATCAAGATCGCTTAGCGATGATGCGCAATGACTCGCTGTTGGTCAATACCTCCCGCTCGAGTCTGATTGTGACCGAAGACTTAATCGCAGCACTGAAGCGTGGTCGACCAGGACTGGCTGCCCTCGATGTCTTCGATCAAGAACCGCTACCAAAAGACTCAGAACTGCATCGCATTCCAAATTTACTCATGACCCCCCATCTCGGCTTTGTGGCTGAGCCTATTTTTAAGACCTTTGCTTCGGGCCTTGTCGATACACTGGATGCCTGGCTTCATGGTAAGCCCGTACCGATGCCCTTCCCGTCAAATTAGAAGTTATGCAGCGAAGCCCAGCCCATTTATTCATCACGTTCACACTAATTGGTTTATCGGGCTTTGGGGGCGTACTACCATGGGCCAGAAGAACCTTAGTTGAGCAAAAGCAGTGGCTCACCTCGCAAGAGTTCAATGCACTATTAGGTGTTTGCCAATTAGTTCCGGGGCCCAACATTGTGAATTTAGCGGTGTGTGTGGGTGAACGCTTTGGAGGGGTGCGAGGAGCGTTTGCCGCCGTTGGGGGATTAATGCTCGCGCCAATGACCATCGTGATTTTGCTTGCTTTGCTCTACGATCACTACGGCGAGTTTGAGCGCGTACAAGGTATTTTGCGAGGCATCTCTTCTGTCGGTGTTGGCTTAATCGCGGCTACGGGATTTAAGATGCTTAAAGACGAACTGGATTACCCACCAATGCTGGCGGTAATTGCCATCAGTATCGTAATTGCAACCATCTATCAGTTAGCGCTTGGCTGGGTTGTTGCCATCACCTTGCCGCTCGCTCTAGCGGTTGCGTGGAGAAAAGCGCGATGATGATCGGCCTAGTTGGACTGTTTATCAAACTATCCTTATTCTCATTAATTGCGTTTGGAGGGGTCAATGCCCTACTTCCAACCTTGTACGACATCTCGGTTAATCAAGAGGGTTGGATTGATCCTCAAACGTTTATTCATTATTTTGCAATTGCCCAGGCAGCCCCAGGTCCCAATTTATTAACGGTGACCTTGATTGGCTGGAATGCTTTTGGCTTAGCCGGCGCCGTATTGGCGACTCTAGCTGTTTGCTGGCCATCGTGTATCTTGATTTTTTATTTACAGCGGGTAATCGCTAAACTTCGGCATTTGCAGTGGAAGAAAACCATTGAGTACTCTGCTAGCGCTCTTGCGGTAGGCTTGGTGCTAGCATCTGCCTGGCAAATCGCCATCCGCATTAATGGCAATTGGATGGCTTACGCATTAACTGTTTTTAGTATTCTGTTTGTCTTACTGAGTAAGCGCCATCCTCTTTATTTGATTGGCTTGGGTGCAATCCTAGGATTCTTTGGGCTTATTTGAAAGTGTGAACAGTCCAAATTCCAAGAAAGGTTAGCAATAAAGATCCGCAGACATGCATTAAGGCAAGGCCTAAAGCAAGAAACAACTGATCGCGCTGCATCAGTTGCACAACTTCAGCAGAAAAACTTGAGAACGTGGTCAAGCCACCAAGAAACCCGGTGATGATAAAGAGACGCCATTGGGGTGAAATGGTTGGTTGATCAATAAAATACGCCAGAGCAACCCCAACTAAATAAGCCCCTAGAAGATTCGCAATCAATGTCCCTATTGGAATCGATGAAGAAAATGATTCTGCAAGAACATTAAATAGGGCGCGCAAGAGCGCACCAAGACCTGCTCCAAAAAAGATGGCGATGATCGATACAGAAGCGGTAGACATTACCGATTACTTCATCGCACTAATTGCATAGGCGTCTAGCTAAATACGTAACCCATATGCGCAGCAACTAAGGCAAACAAAATCGCTAAGCTCGTAGCGGCCGCCAACATCACAACCAAGGTAATCATCTTTTTATTGATAACGTCTTTGCTCTCGTTTTGCCATTCGTTCATGGTGTACCCCTTTATCTAATCAATATAGGTCACATTATCCATATTTTGGGGGCCTATCGGCCTCGGCCGGCTTTACGCATCATGCCCTTACCGCCTCCAAACCCTTGTTGTGGCTTACCCCCCATACTTTGAGGGCCCTTGCCTACGGGCGGGCGGGCTGGAAGCTTGGGAGCCTTCACGGCAGATTTAGCTAGGGGTTTCTTCTCATCGGTCACAATGGTCTCCTCTCGATATGATCTCAATATGATTTCTGACTATTCTATCCAAGCTATTGCAATTAATGCGATTCCTTTAGTTTTTGCCATTACGATCCATGAGGCTGCTCATGGCTACGCTGCTAAACGCTTTGGCGACAACACGGCTTTTCTTCTTGGTCGCGTCACACTAAATCCTATCAAACATATTGACCCTATTGGCACCGTTTTAATCCCGATCGCACTGATTTTGGCAAACTCTCCTTTTTTAGTTGGCTACGCCAAGCCCGTTCCAGTTCGTTTTGATCAATTACGCAACCCTCGGATCGACATGATCTGGGTGGCACTGGCTGGGCCCGGCTCTAATTTTTTCCAGGCGATCGCTTGGGCAATGGCTTGGATTGCACTTCAGGGATTTGGGGTTAATGAGCCATTTCTGATTTCCATGGCCAAAGCAGGGGTGTTTTGGAATATTGGCCTCTTAGTTTTTAACTTATTTCCCCTGCCGCCATTGGATGGTGGTCGAATTTTGGCCGGATTACTTCCTTACCGCCAAGCCCTTTTATTAGGCAAATTAGAGCCATGGGGCTTCTTTATTGTCTTGGGCTTAGTATTCACCGGAATTATTTCACAATGGTGGATGATTCCTTTGAGCGATTTTTTTATCGCAATCGTTCGAGGATTAACCTA
>Ga0214921_10002054_pt1 | contig 33356 bp, 22 predicted proteins | sample LL1505_MetaG_FD_177992 | JGI IMG/M metagenome (GOLD analysis project Ga0214921, IMG submission 177992) | Freshwater microbial communities from Lake Lanier, Atlanta, Georgia, United States - LL-1505 | ecosystem: Environmental > Aquatic > Freshwater > Lake | place: USA: Georgia | collected... | reverse complement strand
CCCGCTCATTTAGCTTCAATCGGGTATGTGTACAACGCCGAAACAGACAAGTGGAATATTGGAGACCAGGCCGCAGATTATATTTTTACAGGCCATCAAATAATTGATTTTAATTTACCAGGCACTTTACAAGTGATCGTTTATCCTGCAACATGGGCTACCTTAAAAGATCAAGAAAAGTATTTTCCAATTTATGATATCGCAGGATACGATACGGAAAATGTCAAGCATGCAAAACAAAATTTTGTCATGATTGACTGCTTTAGTGATGAAACACCCATGAATGATTTTACGCACTTGCAAGCGGTTACAAATGACGCTACTGCCATATTGTGTTTGAGTAGTAAGCACAAAAATGCAATGCCCGCTATGCGTCGTATGTGCATAGAATTGCAATCTAGAAATATCAACAACCCTATTATTATTACTATTGATAGCAACTGGAATACAACAGACGAGCACTTCATTCATTTTGCCACCGAAGCGGGCGCTCTATTATTAGATGGATTTGGAGATGGACTAAGCTTAGGTTTAACATCAAAAAGTTATGCCGCACAAACAGCTCTTGTATCTAAAGATACCAGTGGCAGAAATTACAACACCAATACAAGCGTAGAGGCGTTTATCAATGCTACCGCTTTTACCATTTTACAAGCAACGCGTACGCGTATTTCAAAAACAGAATATATTTCTTGTCCAAGTTGTGGTAGAACTTTATTTGACCTCCAAGAAACGACTGCTAAAATTAGAGCAGTCACCAATCATTTAAAAGGTGTAAAAATTGCTATCATGGGATGTATTGTAAATGGTCCTGGAGAAATGGCAGACGCAGATTTTGGTTATGTAGGAAGTGGTCCAGGCAAAATCACACTCTATAAAGGTAAAGAAGTGGTTAAAAAAAATGTAGATAGTGAGATTGCGGTTGATGAGCTCATTCAATTATTAAAGGCCAATGAAGCTTGGGTAGATCCAACTTAAATACGACCATATGTACCCAGTTGTTTATTCCATATTTTACATCCTGTCTTTATTACCGCTGCGGGTATTGTATATTTTATCGGACGGCATCTATGGTATTCTGTATTATATCATTGGTTACCGAAAAAAAGTAGTGCGTCAAAATTTACTAATTGCGTTTCCAGAAAAATCTGACCTGGACCGAAAAAAAATTGAAAAAGCATTTTACCATCAATTTGTAGATACTTTTATTGAGGCCATCAAACTCATTAGTATGAGCAAGAAAGAGTTTAATAGAAGGTTCTCTATTAATATTGAAGTGCTGAATAATTTATATGCCACGGGGCAAAACGTTCAATTAATTGCAGGTCATTTTTTTAGTTGGGAATTTGCCAACCTTGGAATTGCACAACAATCTGCATATCCATTTATTGGTGTATATATGCCGCTTTCTAATAATGTGATGGATAAAATCATGTACAAAATGAGAAGTCGTTTTGGGACCATTTTAATTCCAGCCTCAGAGTTTCGCAATAATTTTCAAAAGTATGCAAGTGATAGATATACACTTGCATTGGTTGCAGATCAAAACCCGGGTAGGCTAGACCGAGCATTTTGGGCTAAGTTTTTTACCAAGCCTGCACCCTTTGTTTTAGGACCAGAAAAAGGTGCGCGTGCTAGTAATGCTGCCGTTGTTTTTGTAGATTTTTATCCGGTAAAAAGAGGTTATTATAAAGCAGAGATTGAACTTGTTACAACCTCTCCTAATTATTTTAAAGAGGGAGCGCTAACAAAGTTATTCATTGAAAAAATTGAAGCAGCCATTCGTAAAAGACCTTCTAATTACTTGTGGAGCCATCGTAGGTGGAAATGGACAGAGGAGGCAGAAAAATACAAACACTTGATGATTTAAATAGCGCAGCTGATTTATTTATGCTTTCACTTCTTCTGCGATAGCAGTTTCTTCAATTTCAAATTTATCAGCTAATTCACTAATTGCTTTAAAACCGCCTACTACATTTCTGATATTGTGTATGCCTTGTCTTTTAATAAGAGACGAAGCAATCACACTTCTATATCCGCCAGCACAATGAATATAAATATTTTGATTGTCGTCAAAATTTGCCATGCTAGCAGGGTCCGTTAATTCTTCTACCGGAATGGTTAATGCTTCTTTTAAATGACCCTTGTCAAATTCAGAAGTTTTTCGCACATCTACAATAACCATATTTGGATCAAATGGAATGTCCATAGCAAGCTCGTCTGCTTCTACATCGATAATTAAATCGATGGTTTCGTTGGCATCAGCCCATGCATTAAAACCGCCAGCTAAATGACCTATGATATTTTCAAATCCAACGCGTGCTAATCGAACTATCGATTCTTTTTCTGTACCAGGTTCGCAAACCAATAATATGGCTTGATCAAATGGTAAAATGGTTCCAGCAAATTCTGCAAAACGACCTTCAAGGCCAATACTTATTGAGCCAGGAACAAAACCTTGTGTAAAAACAGTTGCATTTCTGGTATCAAGAATAATAGGTTCAAATGTTATTATTTGTTCTTTGAACGCTGCAACGCTTAATGCTTTTAGGCCATTTGATAAAACGGTATCTAAGCTTTCGTATCCCTCTTTATTTATTTTCGCATTGATTGGAAAATATTGTGGAGGTGCAGCAAGACCATCTGTAACTGCTTTTATAAATGCATCTTTAGTTTGTGCTTGCAATGCATAGTTGGTAAGCTTTTGAGTACCAATGGTGCTAAAGGTTTCGGAGCCTAAGTTTTTTCCGCAGCTACTACCCGCGCCATGCGCAGGATATACAATTACATCATCTGCGAGCGGCATTATTTTTTCGTGCAAACTATCATATAGCATACCGGCCAAATCTTCCATAGTGATTTCGTTGTCTTTTTGTGCTAGATCGGGTCTCCCCACATCTCCTACAAAAAGGGTATCACCTGTAAATAGGGCGTAATCTTTTCCAGTTTCATCTTTAAGTAAGTAACAACTACTTTCTAGTGTATGCCCCGGTGTATGAAGCACTTGTATGCTAGCATTGCCTATTTCAAAAACTTGCTTGTCTTTTGCTACGGTAACTTCAAATTTAGTAACCGTATTAGGACCATAAATAATAGCGGCGCCTGTGGCAGCGGCTAAGTCTAAATGTCCAGAAACAAAATCGGCATGAAAGTGTGTTTCAAAAATATATTTTATTGAAGCATTTCTTTGTTTAGCTAACTGCAAGTAAGCATCAATGTCCCTTAATGGGTCAATGATAGCAGCTACACCTTCACTTTCAATATAATAAGCTGCTTCAGAAATGCAACCAGTATACAGTTGTTGTACAAACATGTTTCAATAAAAATTCTAACCTACTAGTGTTTCCACAAATCCTACTACTTCTGCTAAACGTGTGTAGTTAACAGAATAAAAAATAAACTTGCCTTCTCTAGTGGTTGCAACAATTCCAGCTCTTCTTAAAATTGCTAAATGTTGAGATGCCACAGATTGTTCGAGTCTAAGTTTTACATAGATTTCGGTAACCGTCATTTTCTGACTTTCGTCTAGTAATTTGATGATTTGTTGACGAAGCTTGTGGTTAATGGAGCGCAAAATGAGGGCAGCTTTTTTGGCATGCAAAAAATCTACCTTAACAGGCGTTTTTCCATTATTTAAAACCACTGATTGTAATGAGTTGCTCATGACAATAAAGAGTTATTGGGGGGTTAATAAACTAAATTGCGATGTGAAGATACACTAACAAAATGATAATGTATAAATAACTTATGGTAATTTATCGTTATTTAGAAAGCACAAAAGCGCAAAATTTTACGCTTTACGCGTATCATGAAAAGCTTTGATATACAGTGGTTCACTGTAAGCAAGGTCCAAGAAATCGGCTAAAACAAATGCTTTTTCGGTTAACGCAATCATGTCAGAAGCGCTGTAGCTAAGGTTTGTATCAAAAATTGCATTGGGATGACTACAAATTTCCTTGAATTTTTCCGCACCATCACCTACAAATAAAATGGGTGCTAATGCAAGTTCATTTTCAAAGGATTGTGTATCTAATATAAGTGCCGTACTATTTGTAACGGGCTCTAAAGTATGCGCATAAATACCTGTAAAAACCTCCATTCTTCTGGCATCTAGCAAGGAGCATATAGAACCAGTATGTTTTGGATATTTAGCCATGGCTGCTGCCGCAATAATTTGAAGGGTATTGATCCCAATGAGTGGTTTGCCCATAGCGTAAGCAATGCCTTTAGCAGTTGCCATGCCTACCCTTAAGCCCGTATAACTTCCGGGGCCTAAGCTAATACCAATGGCGTCAATTGTTTTTAGTGCAATGCCGGTTTGCTTACAAAGAGATTCTATGGCAGGCTGGATAAAGCTTGCATGACTTTTTTGATCGGCTGTTTCTAAGCATCCTAGTACCTCCCCATCTTTAACCATACAAACACTAGCTTGCGCCGTTGCCGTATAGATGAGTAAAAATGTTGCCATGGTACTTGTGGTTAAACTTAGAAAGGGATATGATTGCAAATTTAGGTTGGCAAACTCATAGAAAATCATCAACTTGCTTAAACTTTAAAATAAAACAATGCCTAAAGAAATCATTCAAACAAATTTGGCCCCAGCGCCAATAGGTCCATACAACCAAGCTATTAAAGCCAATGGTTTTATTTTTATTAGTGGTCAAATTGCACTTGATCCTGCAACAGGTGAAACGGTAACTTCTAGTATTGAGGAAGAAACACATTTGGTGATGAAAAATATTGCAGCGATTTTATCGGAAGCAAAAATTTCATTTAGCCATATTGTAAAAACGACCATTTTACTAAGTGACATGTCACTCTTTGCAAAAGTAAATGAAGTCTATGGTAGTTATTTTACGGATATGCCTCCTGCCCGTGAAACCTTTGCTGTTAAAGGATTGCCAAGAAGTGTGAATGTAGAAATTAGTACTACTGCGGTAGTTGAATTATAATGATTCGTTTGCTGTAAGCGTATAAGTGGTAGAGCATTCAATGGTATGATGTGGCTGTATAATTAATAGTCCAATACCATTATTGAAACTATCAGGAGCGCTCGTTAAGTTTTCTATCGCAATACTTTTTCTGTGCTGGGGCGTATAAATTTGTAAGTACGGATAATGTTTGTCTGGCGTTATTGTTAATGTTACTGCATCATTTTTTAAGGTACAACTTTGCTTCGTTTCCGAATTGTTGTCTAGTAAAAAGCAGTTGTCTAAAAAAATGCCTTCCATTTTTTGTCCCTCAATAAACCTATTGTCTTCTATGATATCTCCCGTAGGCAACAAGTCTGCACTAAATGCGAGCTGTTTGTTTGTTGTAAACGAAAGCGTAGCGTTATCAATGCTTTCACCTACCACAAAATAGGGGTGCCATCCATCCGAAAAAGGAATAGCGCTGCAGTGGTTATTGGTAGCTGTGGTAAATACCTGAAGGGTGTTGCCGCTAGTGAGCTTCCATTTAACATGTAACGTAAAAGGAAACGGGTAGCCTGCGTCTGTACCTTTATAGTGGTGGCTAAATATTACAGAGGCTTCTGAATCTGTTGATTTTGTATGCGTAATTTCAAAGGTAGCGTTAAACAATAATCCGTGTATCGCATGTTCTCCCAAGTAAAAGCCCTCAATGGTATACTCTTTTTGATCAAAATGGTACTTGCCGTGTTGCAGGCGGCATACAAATGGGCTCAGTTTTGAACTTTTAAAACCTGCCCTGCAATTTTGGACGGCATCTTGGATATTTTCAAAACCATCAATGCCATTAAAATTGCCTGTTTTTGTTGGAATGGTAAAGGCATTGAGTAAGGCTCCAAACGAATAGAGTTGCGCACGCGTGCCCGTGGTTTGATCTTTAAGTTCCACTACCTGATACCCACTTTCTGGTTGTATTGCAACAGTATACCGCATAAGCCAATTTTAGATCTAAGTTAGCATGTTAAGTGAATCAAATATCTGCCAATACTTAAAACTAACAATTGTTAATGTTTTGTAGTATATGTCTTATTTTTGCGCCTGAATCTGATGTAGAAATGAAGAACCCCACAAAGCACAAAATAAGAATTGTTACTGCAGCTAGCCTATTTGACGGACACGATGCGTCTATAAATATTATGCGCCGCATACTGCAAGCCCAGGGTGCCGAAATTATTCATTTAGGTCATAACCGGACTGCATTAGAAATTGTATCCTGTGCTATCGAAGAAGATGCGCAGGCCATTGCTGTTACAAGTTATCAGGGAGGTCATGTCGAATTCTTTAGTTACATGCGCGACCTTTTGGTTGAAAATGGATATGCTCACATAAAAATATTTGGTGGTGGTGGTGGCACTATTTTACCAGAAGAAATTGAACAGTTACATGCTTACGGCATTACAAAAATATATTCTCCAGATGATGGCAGAAGACTTGGATTAGAAGGAATGATTGGTGAATTAATTGCTGCATCAGATTTTGAAGTTGAAAATAAAGGAGATTTTAATAAGCCCTTTTCACTTGGAGGTCCCATAGATGTTAGAAAAGTAGCTAGAGCGATTACCTGTTTAGAAAACCAGGATACACTTGATAATTCAACTACAAATAATAATATACCTGTTTTAGGTATTACGGGAACAGGAGGTGCTGGCAAAAGTTCTATCACAGATGAAATCGTAAGAAGGTATTTACATGTATTTCCAAATAAAACCATCGCTGTTATTTCTGTGGATCCATCCAAGAAAAAAACGGGAGGTGCCTTACTTGGCGACCGCATAAGAATGAATGCTATCGCGCATCCTAGGGCTTATATGCGCAGTATGGCAACGAGATCAGAAAATGTTGCACTAAGTAAACATGTATCGGGTGCCATCGATATTTGCAAAGAGGCTGGATATGATTTTATTATTTTAGAATCTGCAGGTGTTGGACAAAGCGATGCTTCTATTATAGATTATTGCTCGGTAAGTATGTATGCCATGACACCAGAATATGGTGCAGCATCACAACTTGAAAAAATTAACATGATTGATTATGCAGATATTATTTGCATGAACAAATTTGATAAATCTGGTGCGCAAGATGCGCTTCATGATGTAAGAAAACAATACAAAAGAAGTCATCAATTGTGGGATGCTCAAGATGAAACACTCCCAGTAGTAGGAACAATTGCTGCGCAGTTTAACGATCCAGGTATTCACAAACTGGTAGATTTAATTTTTAAAACAGTTGCAGCAAAAACCGGCATTGTATTTACGCCAAATACCAACGCAGATTTTGAGACAGAAGAAGCGATGAAGGCTACAAAACAAGCGCCCATTATTCCGGCTAACAAAGTGCGCTACCTTGCTGAAATAGCTGCAAACAATAGGGCTTATGATACTTGGGTGCTAGAACAGTCATCGCTTGCTACTAAACTTTTTCAATTAGAAGGTACGCTTGAAATATTTGAAAAAAATAAAAATCAAACAGCAGTTGATGCAGTTGTAAAAGAAAAAGAAAATGTGATTGCTACTTTAGATCCTGCCTGTAAAGTTTTGATAGATAGCTGGTCAAATGAAGTTGAAAAATACAGTGCCGATTTTTTAACCTATACCATCAGGGATAAAAACATTTCTATTCCACTTACTACAACATCACTTAGTGGAAGTAAAATTGCAAAAGTAATGCTACCCACCTACAAAGACAGTGGTAGTATTTTAAAATGGCAATTGCAAGAAAACGTACCCGGAAAATTTCCGTACACAGCTGGCGTATTTGAACTTAAAAGAGAAGGCGAAGATCCAACCCGAATGTTTGCTGGCGAGGGTTGTCCAGAAAGAACCAACAGAAGATTTCATTACGTGTCACTTGATCAACCTGCGATACGTTTGTCAACCGCTTTTGATAGTGTTACATTATATGGCGAAGATCCTGCTACAAGGCCCGATATATTTGGAAAAATTGGAAACAGCGGCGTAAATATTGCCACCATCGATGATGCAAAAAAACTATACAGCGGCTTTGATTTATGTGATCCCAAAACATCGGTGAGTATGACCATCAATGGCCCTGCTCCTATTATTTTGGCCTTTTTTATGCATGCTGCGATAGATCAACTTTGTGAAAAATGGATTGCATCCAATAATGCGCATCACTTGATTGAGAAAGCGTTGCAAAAAAAATATGGTGCTTTGAAGCCGCCTCATTATGATGTGTCAGATAATGGCGGTGCAATGCCGGTAGGCAATCAAGGACTAGGGCTGCAATTATTAGGATTAAGTGGCGACGAAGTATTGCCTGCAGATGTATATGCAAGCTTAAAAGCAGCCGCATTATCGAGTGTGCGTGGAACGGTGCAAGCAGATATTTTAAAAGAAGACCAAGCACAAAACACTTGTATTTTTTCTACCGAATTTGCACTTAAATTAATGGGTGATGTGCAATCGTATTTTATTGCTCATGAAGTCAAAAACTTTTATAGTGTAAGTATTAGTGGATATCATATCGCAGAAGCGGGTGCTAATCCTATTACTCAACTTGCATTTACGCTGGCTAATGGGTTCACCTATGTCGAATATTATTTAAGTAGAGGCATGCACATCGATGATTTTGCCCCTAACTTATCTTTTTTCTTCAGCAATGGTATGGATCCAGAATACAGTGTTATTGGTAGAGTAGCCCGCCGAATTTGGGCAAAAGCCATTAAGCTCAAATACAAAGGAAACGACCGTTCACAAAAACTAAAATACCATATTCAAACGAGTGGAAGAAGTTTGCACGCACAAGAAATTGATTTCAATGATATCAGAACCACGCTGCAAGCACTCTATGCCATTTATGATAACTGTAATAGTTTACATACCAATGCATACGATGAAGCCATCACAACACCTACCGAGGAAAGTGTAAGAAGAGCTATGGCAATACAACTTATCATCAACAAAGAATTGGGTACTGCAAAAACTGAAAACTTTATGCAGGGCAGTTTTGCCATTGAAGCATTAACGGATTTAGTGGAAGAAGCAGTATTAATTGAATTTGAAAGAATCAGTGAAAGAGGCGGTGTACTAGGGGCGATGGAAAGAATGTACCAGCGCAACAAAATTCAGGAAGAAAGTATGTATTACGAAACGCTTAAACATACTGGAGCGCTACCAATTGTTGGCGTGAATAGTTTTTTAAATAAAAAAGGAAGCCCAACTATTTTACCGACAGAAGTAATTCGTTCTACAAACACCGAAAAGGAACGACAAATTAGTAACCTTCATGCATTTTGGAAGAGAAATGAGTTAATGGCCCCTGCTAAAATTGCAGATTTAAAAAAGGCGGCCGTTGCTGGTGAAAACTTATTTGAATCACTGATGGACGCTGTTAAATACTGTTCGTTGGGGCAAATAACAGCTGCTTTATACGAAGTAGGTGGGCAATATAGAAGGAATATGTAACTATGGTTATTTTTTTTAACTTAGTAGCCTAAACTATTTGTTTGTATGCGCTTATTCGTTACACGTTCTATCATTTTTGTATTTGCGTTAGCTCCAATGTTACTTATGGCGCAAGGCCGTCGTATTGATACCACCATGAAAGTAGGTAAGGCGGGTTACCGTATTAGTTGTTTTAATAAATCTGCAGAAAAAAATGCAATTTCCATTAATCCGGTAGGATTTGAAAATGAAGTACGTGATTTTAGTTTTGATTTTAAAGGCGTTTTAACAGGTGCAGAAGTGGACGATTTAAACAAAGACGGTTTTCCTGATTTATTACTTTATGTAAATACCAAAGACTCTTTAAATAAAAGCACCGTCATTGGTATTAGTTCTATGGAAAATAAATCGGTGGTGCCTATTGTTTTGCCAGATATTTTAGACGACCCAAGATTGCGTGATGGATATAAAGGATCAGATCAGTACATGTTATTAGAAGGCATTTTGATGCGCACGTATCCACTGTTTGAAAAAGATGTAAATGGAGTGCAGCAGCCCACTGCTAAAATGCGCCGCTTGATGTACCGGGTATCGCAGGGTGAACAAGGATCTTTAAAATTTGTAGTTTCTAGGTTCTACGATTTTCAAAAAAAGTAGGATTCTATCTGCCTTGGACGATGGTAATTTTAGTAGCAATTTTTTCTAAGCCACTATCGTCTCTGCAAATAATTAAATAAACACCACTGGCTACTTTTGTGCCACTCGTGTTTTTCCCATCCCATATAGCTTGGCCGCCAAGTGCTCTTGTTTGGTAAACAAGTGCACCATAGAGCGTTGTAATTTTTACAAGTGCATTTTGAGTGAGTCCTCTAATAGCGATGCTGCCATTGTACCCTGGAGGAACGGGATTCGGAAATACGAGCACTTTTTGCTGGGTGGTTGCGCCTTCTGTAGCCGTACTTCTAAAACTACAAATCCCATTATTAGTAGCAATAAATACCTCTCCCGTAGTAGGGTCAATAGAAATTTTTGAAATATCATTGCCAAGTAAAGGACTATTGCTAGTAGAAAATTTATAAATTATTTTTTCTCCGGTAGCGCTTATGAGCCATACACCATTTTTTGTACCAACCCATTTTCTGTCGGCACCATCTACTGCAATGGTTTGTACATTTTCATCTTTAAATAATAATCCAGCAAATCTGTCTTGCTGCACAACAGGTAAGAGTGCATCACAGCCTACATTGCTAAATACTTGATTGGCGCACTGAATAATGCCAATGCCTTTGTCAGTGCCCACCCATATAAATCCATTTTTATCTAATGCAGTGCAGTTTACTTGGTTGCTAGGTAAATTACCAATTCCGGTCCCTGCTTTGTATTGTTTCCAGCGGTCATCTGTTGCATTCGTAATGGAATTGCCTGGGTTATAAACAAGTAATCCATTTGCATTTTTTGTAGTGCACCAAATATATCCTGCGTCATCGATTTCCAAATTTCCTGCATCTTTTATCCCAAATGGATTGGTAAAGCCCATCCATTTTCCATCCGGTTGTTTTACATGAAGTGAAATAGTGGTGCCGGTATTACTTACCCAGCTATTACCTTTTGAATCAATAGCTACACCACTTGAGTAACATATATTATTTACACTTGTAATAAGGCTACTATTGCGCTGGTTAAAAACTTGTAGTTTATTGTTATTGAGCTGAACAACACCAGACCCCGCGCTAGACAACCAAATGCTATTATCAATTTTATTTTGTGTAATAGATTCAATGGCAATAATGCTATCAAGTCCATTTTGTTTTTGTTGTTGCCATGCTCCGTTTTCAAAAATAAATAAACCTTGTTTTGAATCGCCAGCAGCTATAACAGCTGTGTTTGTTGCAAGCAGTGCGGTGGTTACTTGACCTGCTGGTCCATTTGGAATTATTTTTAAAAAGCTATTAGCTGCTGGATCTAATTTAATAAGCCCAGTAATACTATCGCTGATCCAAATAATACCACTAGATAAGGTACAGCTAACTGGTTTAATAATCGTACCTGGTTGTTCAAATATAATGTTGCTTGATGTACTCGGCGTTGTTACATGCATATAAGCACGGCCTGTTTGCGCATGAACGGTTCCAATGATTATTTTTTGCTCGTTGTATGCCCATGATTTAATTTGTTGTTGCGGCATGTAAAACAAAGTAGAGGTTGACGTAGATGTTGGTTGAACTAAAAGTAGGCTATCATTTTGTTCTACAATCAGCCCTGTAGTTGCACTGCTTATTTTTTTGATGGGGTTACCTGTGTTGTTTCGGTAGTAAAAGCTCCAAGTTTTTGCATCACTTAGATTTGTATTACTAATAGCTGATTTATAAATACCATTTGAAGTAGCTGCGTACCAAAAGTTAATATCTTTTGTAAGCGAAAAAACATCGATTGCATTTCCATTAGCACCTAATATCCAGCTCTCTTTAATTTCATATTTTGATAAATCTGCAACAATTACGCCAATACTAGTGCTTATGTATGCTAATCCATTTTCACAGTAAATAGCATTAATTTTTTTTTGACCGCCGCTTCTTAGAATGTCATTGATGTTTTTTACGAGTCCTCCTTTAATTACATCTATATTACTACTACTATAGGCAACCACGAGTTGCTGTGTTTGACTGTCCCATCCTAGTTTTGAAATTGAAGCTTCTGATAATCCGGTTAGTTTATTAAAGTACTCGAAGCCAACTGCGTTATCTGTACTAAAAACACCTTGATGAGTGGCCGTATACACTTTATCTCCCTTTACCACATCGATCGTGCCCGCGTAACTAATGTGCATACGCCAGCTGCCAATAGGTGGTGTTTGCGTGAAAGCAACTAGCGAAACTGCTAGATAGCAAATCAATAATAAACTCCGTTTGTAAGGGAACATGAATTAAAATTAATTCATAAAAACTAAATGGTTGCTAAGTTATTTTTGATGGCAAATAAGGCAAGACCCACCCTTGTTTTAACGTCTAATTTTTTAAATAAATGATCCCGGTAAGTATCTACCGTGCGCGGACTAATAAACATGATATCGGCAATTTCTTTATAGGTTTTATCGGTGCAAACCCAACCCATAAATGTTTTTTCTTTTTCTGTAAGTTGGTTTACTTGGTCTTGTTGTTTTTTTAACGCTGATTCGTCGCCTATATAATGGATGAGTTTGTCTGAAACCATATCATTACTAAAATAGCCGTACTTTTTTATTTCATTAAAAGCAGTGTATAAAAGGAGTGGTTCCGAATTTTTTAACAGATAGCCGTGGCATCCATTTTTGAGCATTTGTATGATGGCGTAATCGTTTTCATACATGCTAAGTGCTATCATTTTTGTATCGGGTAAGTTTTTTTTGATCCACTGCGCTGTTTGATACCCATCCATTTCAGGCATATTAATATCAAGTAGTACAATGCTAGGTGCTTTACTTTTTTTGAGAGCCTCTATAAATTCAAGACCATTGCCGGCTTCGATGGTTACTTTATAGCCTTTAAAGCCTGCAATCATATTGGCTAGTCCAGCCCGCATCAGGCGGTGATCATCAACAATTGCAATGGATATCATGGGCGCCTCGCACTTTAGTTATAGTGCTTGGCAGTAAGTTAACCTTTTTATTGGATTGCGCTGTAGATGGCTTCTTGTATATTAGGCCTTACATTTAATTTGCCAAATTTGGTATTGTTTCTTGTGGGAGAAACCCTGCTTGACAAAAAGATGTACACCAGTTGTTTGGTTGGATCTACCCAAACGCAAGTACCCGTAAAGCCAGTGTGGCCATAGGTTTCAGGAGATACGCTTTTTGAAGGATAGGGTTCTTTAAGCGTTGCATTGTCCTTTTCTGGTTTATCAAATCCTAAGCCTCTTCTAGAAATACTAGAATTATAGGCTGTAAATTTTTGGATGGTTGATTTTTTTAAATAGCGCTTACCGTTGAGTACACCTCCATTTAAAAGCATCTGATATAGTTTGGCTAAATCATACGCATTGCTAAATAAGCCCGCATGTCCAGCAACGCCACCAAACATAGCAGCGCCTTCGTCGTGCACGTCTCCATGGGTTTGTTGTGCTCTAAAATGGGCTTCAACTTCGGTGGGTACAATTTTACTTAATGGCATTTTTTGTCTGGGTAAAAATCCGGTACTACCCATGCCAAGCGGCTCATAAAAATTAGCAGCTACATAAGCGTCAAGGCCCATGCCAGTAACAGACTCTACCACTTTACCTAAAAAAATAAAATCGTTATCGCTGTATACGTATTTGCCACTCGTAGGTCTGCTACTAGATAAAATACGTGCATACATAGAGTCTTGCCAATCGTTTCTTAAGTAAACATTTTCTGCCACGCGCACCGAAAATTGCGCGTTTTGCGTTGTAGAAAAATATTTTGGCGATGGCTTGTTAGTAGCAGGATCCATTACTTCTTTGTAAAAAGAAATAAATGGAACAAGTCCTGCTTGGTGTAATAATAAATCAACTATTTTGATTGATGCTTTATCTGATCCGCGAACCCAAGGAATATAATCACCAATGGTTTTATTAAGTTTTACTTTTTTAGTTTCTACAAGTTTCATGATGGCAACTGTAGTTGCAGACACTTTGGTAACAGAGGCTAAATCAAACACCATATCTGTTTGCATAGGCACTTTGTTGTTGTAGTTGGTATTGCCAAATGCTTTGTTGTATACTACCTTTCCGTTTTTTGCTACAAGTACTACACAGCCAGGAATGGCAGCGCTATCAATGGCAGCATTTGCAATGCTATCAATTTTTTGAAGTCCAATACTACTCATGCCTACCTCTTCAGGCACGGCTGTTTCAAAATAACTTGCAGTTTCAATGCCTGTTCCAAATGTAAAGTTGTCGCATACGGTGACAGGTAGTTTTCCTTCGGGCTGATTGGCACCTTGTAATAATTCAATGCCTGCTTTTTGCGTGATTTCATCATCCTCATAACAAACAACAATATTGTTTGCACTACATAAATTTGCTACGGCGTAGGGATTACCAAAACAAAAATTAATGGTGTTTGCGCCCTGTACTTTTGAAAGTAAATCAAGTGCATTTGAAGAAATACCAAAATTATTAGCGGGCTTTCTACTAAAATTATGAAGTCCTACTACTACTGCGTCGTATCCGCTAACTAAAGAAGCAATGCTATCAGCTTTGGTATTGCTATCTGTAAAATCAAATAATACCGCATCTGCGCCATAAACATCTTTCATGTTTGTAGCAAAAATATTTTCTTTGTTAATACCAATACCTACATATAGTGTTTTTGTTTTTCTAGCATGCAGTGGTAATAATTTTTTGTTCTCGAGCTTTAAAACCGTCAACGCTTTTTTAGCCAATAGTTCTTTAAGTGAATTGGTAGAAGCGTTTAAGTCTGCAGCTAAATTAGTAGTATCGATGGGTTGTAAACTAGCAAGGCCTAAATTGTATTTAGCGCGTAATACTTTTTTTACCCTTTCGTTAAGGTCCTCCCAACTTAGCTTTCCGGCTGCAACCGCTTCTTTTACTTTTTCAATACTGCCCGCAATATCACCCGGTAAACATAACATATCGTTGCCTGCAATTAAAGACATGACAGAAGCCTCTCCTTTTGGAAAAAACTTTGCAACACCTTTCATTTCTAATGCATCTGTAAAAGTGATACCCTTGTAACCTAGTTCATTTCTTAATAAATTTTGAACAGCTATCGTAGATAATGAAGTAGGTAAATTGGTTGTTGTATCAATGGCAGGAATTGATAAGTGCGCCATCATAACACTTCCTACACCGGCTTTAATCATTTCTTTAAACGGATACAATTCTAATGAATCAAGAGCTCCTCTCGATTTATAAATGATGGGTAAATCTAAGTGTGAGTCTACGGCAACATCACCGTGTCCTGGAAAATGCTTGGCACAAGCCATTACGTTAACGTCTTGCATGCCGCGCATGTAAGCAACGCCATACTGTGCTACTTTATATTTATCTTCTCCAAAACTTCTGTCATTGATTACTGGATTTTTTGGATTGTTGTTGATGTCTACATCCGGCGCATAATTAACTTGAATACCTAAACGCTTACACTGCTCACCTACAATGCGGCCAAATTGATACACCAGTCTAGCGTCATTGGTGGCGCCCATCATCAGTTGTCTTGGAAAATTAATCACACTATCAAGGCGCATACCTAAACCCCACTCGCCATCAATGGCAATCATGAGCGGCGTTTTAGCGAGTGATTGATATGCATTGGTTAGCACGGCTTGTCTGATAGGTCCGCCCTGAAAAAAACACAAACCACCCACATTGTATTTAGTGACTAATTCTGTTACCTCTTTAACATGTGCTTCCCCTAAATTGCTATGTGCTCTTACAATCATAAGTTGCGCAATGCGTTCCTCCGGTGTAAGTTTATTGAACTGTGCATTTACCCAAGCTTCAGATGCTTCCGATTTTTCAGAAAAACGTTGCGCTTTACTAGACAGTATTGAGCATCCTACAATGACAATGAGTAAAAATTTTTTCATGAGGGTTATTTGAGTGTCACAATGTAAGATTTCTATCAATTTATTGGGCGGTAATGGGCAAAAAAAATCGCAACAATAGTGTTTGTTGCGATTTCTATAATGCGATGTTGCGTTTATGCTTCAGTTTCGTCTTCAGGCTCTTCTGTTAATTTGATTTCAACGTTATTAGCCTTTAAAATGCCAAACCATTTTACCATTTTTTTCATATCACTTGGGTACACACGGTCAAAATCCATATCGGCATATACTTTTTTAAAGTAAGCGACAATAGCTGCAGGGTCTTTTTCGGAGGGAAGGGCCTCTTTTGCAGCAGACATCGTTTGAAAAAGCTCCACCAAATTGATATTGTCACGAACGGTATACACTTCTATGCTTTCAAGGTGCGAGAAATTATGCACTCTACTGCTTACAAACTTTGTGGTTTGATCTTCTAACGACTTCACGATGGCGCCATCTGTTTTGCTCGCCACCATTTCAAATAGACCACTAAGGCCAGAAATTGATACTAAATTACTATACTCCATATGCTTTGTTTACGTTGTGCAAAGTAAAGGTAAAATCAGGTTAAAATACCACTAAATTGATTTTGCTACTTCCCCTAATGCTAGTTCAAGTCGAGATTGTAGCGTTTCAAAATCTGTATAGCCCCTTGCTAACAAATGAAATTTTGATTCATTGACTTGCAATAAAACGCATGGATAACCCGTTACTTGTAATTGTTTAACCAATGAAAACTCATAGTGGGCCTGGTCTTTGTAAGTTTCGCTAGCTAATTTTTCATAAAAAGTTTCGGGAGCTATACTGTATTTTTCAAGTAAGTGCCTGTACGCTTCATTGTCGGTTAAATCACGACCTTCATAATGAAGGGCTATTTGTAAATCAGTGGCAAATTCTACCTGTCTGTCCGGATAAAACTCCTTAAATATGCATAGTGCGATGGCTGCTTTTTCGGAATGAGGGAACCAGTCACTTAATTCGGGGTTTTTAATATGCCATAGGTAGTCTTCACCAAATTCTACACCTGTTAAATCTTCTACATTTTTATAAGCGCCTAAAATGTAATGGGCCGTAGCACTTATGGGTACGGGTTTTTCGGGCAGGATCATGCCGCCAGAAAGCACTTCTATGGGTAGGTTGGGGTATTTTTTGGCAATTTTTTGAATGACGGGACAAAACCCATAGCACCAGCCGCAATAGGCATCGTAGCAATAAAATAAGGTTGGATTCATAAAGCAAAGATAATGCCAATAAAAGATGCAAGTAAGTTCTTTACCTTTGCGGTCTAAACATTGTATATGCCAGGATTTGAATTTTTTGGAGATGAAGAAAGAAAAGAAGTAAATGAGGTTTTAGAAACCGGAATACTCATGCGTTATGGGTTTGATGGCCCCCGAAAAGGGATTTGGAAATCTAAAGAATTGGAAGCCGCTGTTTCTGAAGTTTTTGGTTGCGAATATGCACAACTTACTTCAAGCGGTACTGCTGCACTTACAACCGCCATGGTGGCACTTGGTATTGGGGTAGGAGACGAAGTAATCATGCCTTCTTTTACTTTTGTAGCAAGTTTTGAGGCCATATTAAGTATTGGGGCCGTTCCGGTTTTAGTGGATATCGATGAAACTTTAACCCTAGACCCTGCTGCGGTAAAAGCTGCTATTACGCCAAAAACAAAATGTATCATGCCCGTTCATATGTGCGGCAGTATGGCCGATATGGATGCGCTTCAAAAAATTTGCACCGAACACAATTTAATATTACTAGAAGATGCTTGTCAGAGTATTGGCGGCACGTACAAAGGAAAAAAATTAGGCACGATTGGTGACGCAGGCACTTTTTCTTTTGATTTTGTAAAAACGATTACTTGCGGAGAAGGCGGTGTTGTAATGACCAATAATAAAGACCTGTATATAAAGTCTGACGCCTACACCGATCATGGTCATGACCACCTTGGCGTAGACCGCGGTGCAGACCTGCATCCGTTTATTGGATACAATTTTAGAATCAGTGAACTGCATGCTGCTGTTGGGTTAGCGCAAATTAAAAAGCTCGATACTTTCTTATCTATCCAACGCAAAAACAACAAATTATTACGTAGTTATTTAGAACAAGTACCGGGTATTACGTTTAGAGCCGTACCCGACGAAGACGGCGATAGCTGTAGTTTTTTATCTTGGATGCTTCCCACAGAAGCTAATACTAAGGCTGCGATCGAGTCATTAAAAGAAGCAGGGGTTTTTGCAGGTAATTTTTATTGGTATGCTAATAACTGGCATTATATTGCTAAGTGGGATCATTTAAAAAACGCTACTACACTCAACCGTTTACATGACAATCAAACAACGGCTTTACTTGGTTTGCAAACACAGTCTTTTGCAAAAAGTGACGCTATTATGAGCCGAACAATATCTACTGCAATAAGTTTATTGTGGACAGAAGAACAAATAAAAGAGAAGGGAGAAAAAATGTTAGCAGCGATTACCAAAGTGTTATAATTACTGAACTTCACGGATGTCTTTAAGTCAATCTTTTCAACAAAAATTATTACAAAAGCTATCTCCTCAACAGATTCAGCTGATGAAACTGTTGCAGGTACCTACGGCTAATTTGGAAGAAAGGATTCAGTCAGAATTAGAAGAAAATCCGGCACTCGAAATGGCGGAGGGCGAAAAGGAAATTGAATTTGGAGAAGAAGTGGATAATGAATTTGAATCTGAAATTCCAGAAGAGGAACCTGCGCCATTGGATGAATACGAGCCTTCAGATGACACCGAGTTTATTGTTGATGACGATGGTGAAATTGCAGACTATAAATTAAAGGATGACAATTATCCTGAAATGGATGATCATGCGGTGATTCCCATAAAAATCGAAACAAGCTTTCATGAACTCCTAACCGATCAGCTAGGCATGTTAGAGCTAGATGAGCGTGATTATACGATTGCCGAACAAGTACTGGGTAGTTTAGATGACGATGGTTATTTAAGAAGAGCACTTTCTTCAATTGCAGACGATTTAGCTTTCAGGCAATCTATAGAAGTATCTGAAAAAGAAATTGAAAAAATAGTTTTACGTATTCAAGATTTTGATCCTGCTGGTATTGGAGCGAGGGACTTACAAGAGTGTCTGTTGCTGCAATTAAAAAGAAAAAAATCGGAAGGAAAATCGGTACAGCTCGCCATCAATATACTCACCAAGTATTTTGAAGAGTTTACAAAAAAACATTACGAAAAAATTCAGAAGCAACTAGGTTTAAGTGATGCTGAAATTAAAGAAGTGGTGGGACAAATTATAAAATTAAATCCCAAACCAGGCGGTAATTTCACCAACATAGACAAGGCCCAAACATATATTATTCCGGATTTTTTTGTACTCAATAATGCCGGTCAGTTAGAACTTACTTTAAACAGTAAAAATGCGCCAGAACTGCGTGTGAGTGAAGGCTACCGTGAAATGTTACGAGATTACGAAAAGGGCAGTAAAAAAGATCCGCGTCAAAAAGAAGCAGTACTATTTATCAAGCAAAAAATTGATGCAGCAAAGTGGTTTATTGATATGATTGAACAGCGCCAAGCAACCCTTACAAATACCATGAAAGCCATACTCGTGCACCAAAAAGCTTTCTTTTTATCTGGCGATGAAACCACTTTAAAACCCATGATATTAAAAGATATTGCAGGCCAAACGGGTCTGGATATTTCTACTGTAAGCAGGGTTGCCAATAGTAAGTTTGTGCAAACAGAATTTGGAACTTTTAGACTTAAATTTTTCTTTAGCGAATCTTTAAGCACCGATAGTGGGGAAGAAGTAAGTACCCGAGAAGTTAAAAAAATATTAAGCGATTTTATTGAAGCTGAAGAAAAGCATCAACCCCTCAGTGATGAAATATTAACCGATATGCTTCAGCAAAAAGGATATAATATTGCAAGAAGAACGGTTGCGAAATATAGAGAGCAGTTAAATATTCCGGTAGCACGTTTACGAAAAGAATTATAATTTATTTATGACTAGTACACTTCCAACGTCACATCCACTGCTTCGCTTTTTTGCAAAAGTTGTTTCCTATATTTTACATCCGTTGTTTATACCAACCTATATTTTTTTACTACTCATGCTGCTCTTTCCGTATGAGTTTGCTGGTATTACACCTTGGCAATTAAAGCTTCGTTTGTTTAGTGTATTTTGGTTATCGGCATTTTTTCCTGCGTTTGCTGTTTTTTTATTGTGGCGTCTTAAATTTTCAGAAAGTATTTTTTTACGCACACAAAAAGAGCGCATTATTCCATACATTATTACTATGTTTTTTTATTGGTGGATGCATTATTTGAGTAGAAATTTTGCAGATCAACCAACCGTATTAAAATTCTTTTATACCGGAATTTTTATGGCAACAGCCGCCGGACTCATTCTAAACAACTATTATAAAATTAGTTTACACGGCATGGGTATGGGTGGTGCTAGTATGGCTATTGTTTTATTTGCATTTTATTACCATCAGCCAATGGGTATCGTTATTGCAGGTGCTTTATTGCTCACAGGTATAGTTGCCACGAGTCGTTTTTTAATTTCAGACCACACACAAAAAGAAGTGTACATGGGCTTATTGGTTGGTGCATTGTGTCAGGTAGTAGCTTATATCTTTGTGTTGTAGTTCATATTTTAATGGCATTTTTATCCGACTTTTGCTCCGCAAGACATTAAATTTTTAATATATGTGGTATTCTTTAGGACAATGGATCATGAAACGTCGTGTGTGGTTACTGCTTGCTTTATTGGGCAGTACTTGTTTTATGGGTTACCATGCTTCAAAAGTGTCGCTCAGTTATGAGTTTACCAGAGCCATTCCTACCAACAATCCAAAATATCAAGATTACCAAGCATTTTTAAAAAGGTTTGGCGTGGACGGCAACACCATGGTAGTTGGTTTTGAGACAAATCATTTTTACGAGATGTCTTATTTCAATGCGGTTGCCAAATTGCAAAAAACAATCAAAAGTTTACAGGGAGTAACAGCCATACTCAATATTCCAGATGTTGTTAATTTAATAAATGATTCGGCTAACACACAATTTAAAGCCGTAAAAATATTTACACCACCCTATACAAGTCAAGCAAGTTTGGATAGTGCTGCAGCCATTTTTAAAACACTTCCTTTTTATAAAACACTACTATACAGCCCTACTTCCAATGCTTATTTAATGGGTGTTTCATTAGATGGTGCTATTATCAATTCAAAAAATAGATCTGGACTTGTTCAAAAAATCAATGCTGCCATTGAGAACTTTGAACAAGAAACAAATGCGCGTGTTCATTTAAGTGGGCTTCCTTATATCAGAACCATTGTTGCGGATAGAATCAAAAAGGAGATGAATATCTTTTTAATTGCTTCCTTTGTTTTATCTGCATTAACCCTTCTTTTATTTTTTAGATCTATTAGCGCTATGCTCATGAGTATGGTGGTGGTGGCAATAGGGGTGGTGTGGAGCCTCGGTACTGTTGTGCTACTTGGATACAAAATAACACTACTAACAGCGCTCATTCCGCCACTAGTTGTTGTTATTGGAATCCCTAATTGTATTTACTTTTTTAATAAGTACCATACAGCTTTTCTAGAGTTAAAAGACAAAGACAAAGCACTTATTACCATGGTGGGCAGAATGGGTATTGTAACCCTGTTTTGTAATATCGCTGCAGCAATTGGTTTTGCCGTTTTTGCATTAACAAAAAGTGCTTTATTAAAAGAGTTTGGTCTTGTAGCAGGTATCAATATAATGGCACTATTTTTTATTTCACTCATATTTATACCAGCTGTGCTGAGTTATTTACCTGCGCCTAAAGAAAAGCATACCCGCTACCTCGATAATAAAATACTTGAAAAATTACTCGTTAAAATAGAGCGTTGGACTTTTCATCATGCAAAGTGGGTATATGGGGTAACCATTGTTGTTACAGTATTTGCACTTATTGGAATGAGTAAATTAAAATCAGAAGGTTTTATTGTGGATGACTTACCCAAGCAAGATAAAATTTATACAGATCTTAAATGGTTTGAAAATAATTTTGGCGGCGTGATGCCACTTGAAATTATGGTAGACACTAAAAAGAAAAATGGTTTACTGCGTTCTACAGGTCCCATTGCAAAAATTGAAGAGTTGTCTGTGTACATAGCGCAGCATCCAGAAACGGCTAGGCCATTATCTTTTGTTGAAGGACTAAAATTTGCAAAACAAGCATATTATGATGGCGACACATTAAGTTATGATATTCCATACGAAGGAGATTTAGCATTTATGGGTCCATATTTAAAATCTCCGGCGCCACAAGATTCCGGTAATCAAATAAAAAAAGAAGGTGTTGCAAAACTCCTTAATAGTTTTATGGATAGCGCTAAACAGGTGGCACGAATTAGTGTAAACATGAAAGATATTGGCAGCGCTAAGCTTCCAATACTTGTTAAAGATTTTGAAAATAAAGCTGCCGAAATTTTTGATACAGCGCATTATAAAGTAACGTTTACGGGAAGTACTATTACCTTTTTAGAAGGTTCTAGTTTTATTATTAAGGGACTACAAGAAAGTATTGTTTGGGCTTTTTTACTAATAGCACTTTGCATGCTCTATTTATTTAAATCCATTCGAATTTTACTTTGCTCTTTGATTCCAAACGTAATTCCTTTAGTTATTACTGCGGGTGTAATGGGTTGGGCAGGCATTGCATTAAAGCCATCAACTGTTTTAATTTTTAGCATTGCGCTTGGCATTGCTATTGATGTAACTATAAGGTTTTTAATTAATTACAAACAAGAATTGCCACATTATAACAATCAGGTAGGTCCAACGCTTATTCAAACCATCAAGCACACAGGCATTAGCATTATTTATACCTCTCTTGTGCTCATTGCTGGCTTTATTATTTTTTGTATCAGCGATTTTGGGGGAACCAAAGCCCTTGGCTGGTTAACGTCATTAACACTTGTTGTGGGAACTTTAACCAATTTAATACTCCTTCCGGTACTGATTTTGCATTTTCAGCAGTCAAAAAAGCCCTAAAAAGTAACTGTAGTTTTAAATGTTTAATTTTTTCAAACGATTGTGATTCAATCATTTCACACATTAAATTAATGTTAAATATTTTATAATTTATTGTTAATCAATGACATACGAAATATTTAATGCAAAGATTTTATGAAATAGGTAAAAAACTCAAAAAAAACATGTATTTGCCGAAGAAAACATGTGTTTTTGGACTTTCTTTTGTTAAATTCGCCTCTGCATTTTACATTAAAAACCAAAATATGAGAAAATTAGTTGTCATGATTTTGTGTGTTACACTTGCGTTTACGCAATCTTTCGCACAAAACCGTACGGTTACTGGTAAGGTTACCGATGAAAAAGGCGCTGCTATTGCTGGTGCAAGCGTAGTTGCTAAATCATCAAAAGCAGGTACTACAACAAGTGCCGATGGTACCTTCAAATTAACTGTTGCAAATTCAGTTAAAGTGTTAACCATTTCTTCTTTGAACTTTGTTCAAAAAGATGTTACCATTGCTGCAAACAACACTGCTAACGCTTCACTTACTGCTTCTGCTGCAGACGCTTTAGACGAAGTTGTTGTAGTAGGTTATGGTGCTGCAAAAAAGAAAGCGGATGTTACAGGTTCTGTGGTAACTGTTAACGCAGAAAAATTACAAAACAAGCCTACTGCAAACATGTTTGACGCTTTACAAGGTAAAGTTCCAGGTTTGCAAGTGTACAACTCTTCAGGTGAGCCTTCTGCTACTCCATCTGTTCGTTTAAACGGTGTGGGTTCTTTAGGTGCAAGTTCTACTCCATTATATGTAATGGATGGTATTCCTATCGATCCAGGTACAATTGTGAGTTTAAACCCTGAAGATTTTGAATCTGTTACCGTATTAAAAGACGCATCTTCAACCTCTATTTATGGTTCAAGAGCGGCAAACGGTGTAATCTTTATTACATCTAAAAAAGGTAAAGTAAACAGTTCAAAAATTACTGTTCAAACACAATATGGTGTTTCTAACTTAGTGAAGCCTACACTTGATTTATTTAACAGCTTTATGAATACAAAGCAGTTAACTGATTTCTGGGTTGCTTCTGGTTATAGAACGCAAGCGCAAGTTTCTTCTTTATTAGCTACTTACAATGCTGACACAAAATGGTACCAACAGTACTACAAAGAAAATATCCCTACTAAACAAATAGATTTAAATATCTCTGGCGGTGGTGGAAAAACTACTTACTATGTGTCTGGTTCTGCATTTAAGCAAGAAGGTTTAACATACCGTTCAGACTATGAGCGTTATACACTTCGTGCTAACTTAACTACTACTGTAAACAACTGGTTTAAATTGGGTATGAACTTATCAGGTGGTTATGACGAAAGACAAACCAACCCTTACGGTTCAAACAGTACCAATAGAGGTTTATCATTACTTCGTCAACCATTCTATTCTGCATATGATGCAAATGGTGTGAAGTATCCAGATATTATTCCGGGTGGTAACTTTTATAACCCTAATTACTTAGCGGATAAATTACCAAGTAAAGGAACCAACGTTCAATTAAACCCAAGTGGTTATGTTCAAATTAATCCATTTACTGGCTTTACTTTAAAGTCTCAAGTGGGTATGGAATTCTATGACTACAGAGGTTCAAGTAAAACATTGCCTTCTTACTTAGGTTCTTTAAACAATGGTGCTGCTTCTGAATCATTTACAAGAGGTACTACTAAAACAATTACCAACACAGCTGAGTATGCCTTTAAATTTAAAGCGCGCCACAGCTTTACATTGTTAGCTGGTCAAGAATTTATCTCTAACAATACCAATTCATTTAGTGGTAGTTCTACTGGTCAAACTGATGATCGTTTAGTATTAGTATCTGCTGGTCCTACAGGTTATACTGCAGGTTCATCAATGTCTGAGTATGCATTTGCTTCTTACTTTGGTCGTTTAAACTATAGTTTAGATTCAAAATATTTTGTAGACTTATCTGTTCGTAATGACCAGTCTTCTCGTTTTGGTAGAGCACTAAGAGGCGCTACTTTTTATTCTGCAGGTTTAATGTGGAAAGCTAAAAACGAAAAGTTCTTACAAAATGTTAACTGGGTAAATAACCTTGTAATCAAAGGAAGTATCGGTACCAGTGGTAACTCTTCAATTGGTAACTATCAATCACTTGCTACTGTAGGTACAAACCTATACAACTCTGCTCCAGGTTGGGGTGTGAGCTCTGCGGGTAACCCAGAATTATCTTGGGAAACACAAAGACAAATTAACATTGGAACACAAGCTACTTTATTCAACAAATTAAACCTTGACATTGAATATTTTGATCGTGTTACATCGAGCATGTTAATTAGCGTTCCTTTCCCTTACACTTCTGGTTTCTCTTCAATTACTTCTAACGTAGGTAGCTTAAAGAACTCAGGTTTTAACGCAAACGTTAACTACGATTTCATTAAGAAAAAATCTTCTTTCTTAAATGTTTACGTGAACGTTGGTTATGTTGAGCAAAAAATTACAGAATTATTCCAAGGAAAACAATACTGGATTATTCCTAACACCGGCGTTTGTTGGGCTGTAGGTAAACCAGTATCTTATTTCTATCCAATTTGGGCGGGCGTAAACCCAGCTAACGGTGATGCAACTTGGTATACACCAAATGCAGATCCTACTAAAATTGTTGAAACTACTAAATCTGCAACTTCAAATGCATTTAACAGTACTGGTTTACAACAAAATACAGGTATCAAAAGATATGCACCATTTAATGGTGGATTTGGATTTAGCGCAGGTGTAAGAGAGTTCTCAGTAAGTGCTGACTTCTCTTTCTCTAAAGGAAAATACATGATCAACAACGATCGTTATTTCTTTGAAAATCCAAACCAATTTGCTGGTTATAACCAATCTACAACCATACTTGATTATTGGAAACAAGCAGGCGATAAAGCACGTTTCCCAAGATATGGTGTACAGTTTACGCAGTTTGATACAAGGTTAATTGAAGACGCATCATTTATGCGTTTAAAAGCCTTAACTTTTGCTTACGACTTCTCTAAAACTTTATTGAACAAGCAAAAAGTTTTATCTGCTGCTAAGTTCTATGTTACTTTCCGTAACATTTGGACACTTACTAATTATTCTGGTCCTGATCCTGAGGTTGACACCAACGTTTCTTTAGGTGCTAACCCTAATACAAGTCAAGTTTCTGTAGGATTAAACCTTCAGTTCTAAACTTTATATAACCAGTTAAATGAAAACGAAAATGAAAAAATTACTTATAAAAAACATGATAGCTTTTGCAGCGATCCTTTCTTTAGGATCTTGCGACAAAAAGCTTGACCTTTATCCGTACGATAGTATTGAGTTGTCTCAATCTTTTCAAACTGTTAAAGATGCTGCTACCTGGAACACAGGTTTATACGCAGACTTACGTGGTAGAGTTTATGGTTCATACAACATCTCTCAAGATGTACAAGTAGACCAGTTAAACGCTACCCTAGATTTTGGTAACAGAAATGGTAACCCGCACAGATGGGGAACAAGTTTTCTTGCTGATGACGGAGCTTTAAGTGGCTCTTGGGCAGGTTACTATGGTGCTTTAAGAAACATCAATACTTGTATTGCTGGTTTCGAAAAAGTTAAAACAAATAGCGCAGCAGAAATTGCAACGCTTGCTAGATACAAAGGAGACGCATACTTAGCGCGCGCGTATTACTACTCTGAGTTAATCTTGCGTTTTGCTAAGCCATTTGAGCCAGCTACTGCTGCTACCGATTTAGGTGTGCCTTTGGTTTTAGAATTTGATATCAATGCTAGACCAGCTAGATCAACTGTTAAAAAAGTATACGATCAAATTTTATCAGATATTACAACTGCTAAAACAAATTTAGCTGCTACAGCAGGTGCTGCTGGCGCAACTAAATTTACTATTGATGTTGCAGTTGCACTTGAAGCACGTGTTCGTTTACACATGCAAGATTGGGCTGGTGCTATGGCTGCTGCTAACACTATCATTACTGGTGGTAAGTATCCACTCTTAAACACCCTTACCAATTTAAATAACATGTGGACCAACGACTTGGCTACAGAAGTTATTTATCAGTGTGCAGTTGTTAAGCAAACAGAACAAGCCAACACCAATTCTATTTATTTAGGTTTTAACGGTGCAACTGGTAAATATGTTCCAGACTTTATTCCTACTGTTGATTTTGTAAATTTATTTGACGCTGCTGACTTAAGAAAGCAAGTATACTTAAAGCAATTACCTTGTATTATTCAGGGTGTAAACTTCCCTACAATGTGGTGTGTAAATAAATTCCCTGGTAACCCAGCTTTATTTACAAGTACATATACCAATTATCAACACGCTCCTAAAGTATTCCGTTCTGCAGAACAATATTTGATTTATGCAGAAGCTGCTGCTAAAGTGGGTGGTGCTAGTGAAGCGCTTGCTTTAACTACTTTAAATGCTTTACGTTCAGCTAGAGGCTTAACTGCTTTATCTGGTGTAACTGGTTCTGCTTTAATGACAGAAATCAGAAACGAAAGAACAAGAGAGTTAGCATTTGAAGGCTTCCGTTTATTTGACCTTAAGAGATGGCATCTTGGTTTCACAAGAGGTACTGCTCAAGATTTAGGTGCAATCAACGTAGGTTCTAACTACAATACCATTAGCATTGTAGCTGATGCAAATCAGTTTGTATGGGGTATCCCAACGTATGATATCAATATCAACACCAACTTAGTTCAAAATACTGGCTGGTAATTGTTATTACAATACATAAAAAAATGGCGCTCGATTTCGAGCGCCATTTTTTTTACTTGCTATTTATCATTATTTTAAAACAGCAGCTAAAGTTTTTTGTAGGTCCTCACCTCTTAAACTACTAGCAACAATTTTACCTGTTGGGTCTACTAATACATTAAATGGTATGCCGTCAAAACCGTATAAAGGCACCATGGTAGACTCCCATTGTTTTAAATCACTCACGTGTTTCCAAGTTAAACCATCGTCTTTAATAGCCTTTAACCATGCTTCTTTGTCATTGTCTAAAGACACGCCAACAATGGTGAAGTTTTTATTTTTAAATGCTTTATAAGCCGCAACAACATTTGGATTTTCTTGTCTGCAAGGTCCACACCAGCTTGCCCAAAAATCTACAAGTACATACTTGCCTTTTAATGAAGATAATAAAAAAGATTTGCCCTCTGTGTCAGGTAAGTTAATTTCAGGCGCTTGTTTGTTTAATAATGCATATGCACCAGCCGCATTAGGTGCAGCTTGTTGAACTGTCATTAAGGCCTTAATTTTAGCAATACCAGTATGGTCTTTAAATTTAACTGAAGTTTTTTCTACGAGCTTTTTAACGGCTTCTTCAGGCATTGTTCTGGTAGCCATTCCAATTGCATAATAAATAGCGGCAGGGCTATTTGAGTTATTAATAAAAGCATTGATAATGCTATTAATGGCCACAAGTTCATTATCTCTATTTTTTGTTAAGACTTGTACCAAACTATCGTTGCCCGTTTGCTGTTGTGCTTGTTCTAAACTATTAAAAGTGATCATGAGTGTAGAATCAGCAATACTATATGTAGCAAACAATGTTTGAAGACTTTTACTCGCTTCTGATGATTCAATTTCATAGGCTCTAGGATGGTTTACATCTAATGTAACCCTAATGCTCTTTTCATCATTGATAATGAGTACTTCGGGACCTCTCTCTAATGAAAGCCTATACAAGCCTTCTTCAAGTGCGGTAGCCCTCAATTCAAATTTTCCATTGTCTTTTAAAGTAGCCGAGTCTAGTATCAATGGTTCTGCTCCAGCAAACGGAAGCTCTTGTAAATATATTTTTTGACTACCTGCATGACTTACTTTTCCACTAACGGTAAAGCCGCCATATTTTTTTTCGGCACATCCTAGTAGGAGGCCGGAGGCAACAATGGAGACGCCAATTTTTTTGATCATTTTAATGGTATTTGCTGAGTAATTATTTACTTAATTTTTGCGCAAGAAGGCTGCTCACTTTATTTGGATCTGCTTGACCCTTACTTAATTTTTTCACCTCTCCAATAAATAAACCAATGAGTCCTTTTTTACCTTTTTGGTATTCGATTACCTTGTCTGGCATGCTAGCAATGGCAGCGTCTACCCATGCTTCTAAAGTATCTGAATCATTTACTTGTAATAGATGAAGTTCAGTTGCTACTGCTAAAACATTTGTATTTTGACCGTCTACTAATTGAGGCAATATTTTTGATGCCGCCACAGAAAAGTTTAGTTGACCCGCTTCGATAACTTGTACAAGACTCGCTAGTGTAGAGGGTTGCAACGAAAGGGTTGTATAATCTAAACCTGCTTCATTTAAAAAAGACCTAATAGGCCCAAGCATCCAGTTAGCAATCGATTTATAATTATTTGTATGGGCTGCTGTAGCTTCAAAATAATTAAAGGATACCATGGAATCACATATTTGTGCAGCATCATAACTACTTAACGCGTATGCAGTCATTAGTTTTTCTTCTAAAACAGCTGGAAGTACAGGTAGAGTGGCTCTTATACCATTTATATAACTATCACTTAAAACAAAAGGTGCTAAATCAGGATCAGGAAAGTAGCGGTAGTCGTTTGCTTCTTCTTTGTCTCTAATCGCAAATGTAGTATCATTAGAAGCATCAAAACTTCTAGTTTGTTGTGTAATGGTGCCGCCAGATTCAATCACATCAATCATACGGGTAATTTCAAACTCAATTGCTTTTTTTACATTACGAATAGAGTTTAAATTTTTTACCTCAACCTTAGTGCCTAATTTTTTTTCACCTTTTAATCTTACCGAAACATTGGCGTCACATCTTAAAGATCCTTCTTCCATATTGCCATCACAAACACCCAGCCACTGAACAAGTTTTCTAATTTCAGTTACATAAGCAAATGCTTCTTCGGCACTAAATAAATCAGGTTCTGTAACAATTTCAATTAAAGGCGTGCCTGCTCTGTTTAAATCAATGAGTGTATGGGTTGGATCAATATCGTGAATACTTTTTCCCGCATCTTCTTCTAAATGAATTCGGTTCAATTGAACTTGGCGTTTTTGACCCTCAACTTGTATTTGAACTGTTCCTCCTGCACAAATAGGAGTAGTGTGTTGTGAGATTTGATACCCTTTTGGTAAATCAGGATAGAAGTAATTTTTTCTAGCAAAGTAGTTTTCCTTTACTATGGTTGAATTGCAAGCGAGTCCCATTTTTATGGCATACTCAACCGCTTTTTTATTTGTTTTTGGAAGACTACCCGGATGCCCCATGGTAATTGGGCTAATTTGGGTGTTGGGAGCTGCGCCAAATGTTGTAGCATCGGCACAAAAGAGCTTGCTATTAGTAGAAAGCTGTGCGTGTACTTCTAACCCGATAACTGCTTCGTATTTATTGCCTGAGGTCATCTCTAGCAAAAATAAGATTAGTTACCGGGTTATTGCACAATTGACCAAGTTATATATTGGCCTTCTTTAACTTTTTAGGAATTTTTACTGTCACTTCTTTAGTCTTACCCTCACGTGATAATTTAAAAGTGATGGCGTCACCTGCTTTTAAATCACTAGCTTTTTCTTGTAAAGTAGCTACGTCACAAATAGATGAACCATCCACCGATGTGATGATATCATTTTTTGCAATACCTGCTTTTGCAGCTGGAGAACCTTCTGTAACTTCTAATACTTTAGCACCAGCACCTTCAGATACGTCTTCAATGCTAATGCCTAGTTTAGGACCTTCGTTAAATGTAAAATCAAAAGTCTCGCCCATTTTACTCATATCAAGCGGCATACCTTTTCTGATTTTTAGTTCCGCAACTTTTCCATCCATTTTTGCGAAAGGACCATTTGCTTCATCAGATTTAAACATCATCACTTTTGGCATGTTCGTTACTTTTGGAATACCTGCAGTACCACCCATCATTTCTGGTAAATTAACACCTTCAATGGTTTTGCCGTTTACCGTAATTTTTCCGTTTTCTACAATCACCGTCATTTTTTCAGGACCATCAGCTTTTCCATGAACGATGGTTGTGTCCATTCTTTTTACAATGACAACTTTCTTTTCTTCTTGTGCGTTAGCAGCTGTTACTAGTAAGCAACCTGCTGTAAATAATGAAATAATTTTAAGCATGGTGTTGGTTTTATTTTTCTAAGATAACAATTCTTTTACAGATTCAATAACTTGAGCAAGATTGCTAGGGTCCTGTCCACCAGCGGTTGCTAGCCCTTTTTGTCCGCCGCCACCCCCTTTAATAAGAGGCGCTATTTGGTCTTTAATAATTTTTTGAGCTTCTAATCCTTTGGCATTATTTAATGTGTCATCTACAAGCACTGCAACAGCTGCTTTGCCTTCAATATTAGCGGCTACAACAACAAGTAGGTTTGTGAAACTTCCTTGTAGTTCTGTACATAATTTTTTGAGACCGTCTGGATTACTCACCGTAACAATACTACCAATAAAATGGGTGTCACCAACAAGCATTACTTTCGCTTCCAATTCTTTTTTAATACCAATAAGTGCTAGTGCCTCATAAGATTCAACACGTTTTTTTAAAGATTGCAAATCGGCAACCATTTGTTGAACAGCCTTAACAGGTTCTTTTGCATTTTTTACAAGTTCCTTAATGGTTTCAAGTTCTTGTATGGCCTCATTTACTTGAGCTGTTGCGCCTACACCGCATACTGCTTCAATACGTCTAACGCCAGCCGCTACCGCCGATTCGTGTTTTAATTTAAATAAACCTAGTTCACCAGTTGCGCCAATATGCGTACCTCCACATAGTTCAATCGAAAAGTTAGGATCCATGATAACAACCCTCACCGTATCGCCGTATTTTTCTCCAAATAAAGCCATGGCACCTAGTTCGATAGCTTCATCCTTTGTCATTTCTTTAATAACAACCGGAATATTTTCTCTTATTTTTTGGTTGACAATATTTTCTATTTGTTTCATTTCATCGTCGCTCACTTTTGCAAAATGAGAAAAGTCAAAACGAAGTTGTGCAGCATTTACAAGGCTTCCTTTTTGCGCCACGTACGTACCCAATACTTGTCGTAAGGCGGCGTGTAATAAATGGGTAGCAGTATGGTGTGCCGAAATGTTTTTTCTATTATTTGTATTCACTTTTGCAACAACAGGCCCTTCCAAACTAGTAGGAAGCTCAGTTGTAAAATGAATAATTAAGTTATTTTCTTTTTTTGTATCAACAACTTCAATGCTTGAACCATTCAATTCAAGTACACCGGTATCGCCAACCTGTCCACCACTTTCTGCATAAAAAGGAGTAGCGGCTAAAACAATTTGGTAACCAGTGTTGCCTTTAGCAGTTACTTTTCTATACTTCGTAACAGTTGTATTGCTTTCTGTATCTGTATATCCTGTATAGGTTTGTGCATCATTTTCATGTACAATCACCCAGTCTGCAGCGTCAATAGCAGTGGCGGCTCTACTTCTATTTTTTTGCTGTTGCATTTCTGCTTCAAACCCATTTTCGTCTACAGATAAATTGTTTTCTTGTGCAATTAAGCGGGTAAGATCTATAGGAAATCCGTAGGTATCAAAAAGTTCAAAAGCTGCTTTGCCTTCAATTGTTTTACTGCTTGACGATTTCATTAATTCGTCAATTCTTTTAAGACCTTTATCCAAGGTTCTTAAAAATGAATCTTCTTCTTCTTTTACAACTTTGGTTACAAAATCTTGCTGTGCTTTTAATTCGGGAAACACATCTGCAAACTGCGTAGCAAGTAATGGTACCAATTGAAAAAGTAAAGGTTGTTTGTAATCGAGGTAGGTATAATAATAACGAACTGCTCTTCTTAAAATACGCCTAATAACATAGCCTGCGCCCGTATTAGAAGGTAGTTGCCCATCTGCAATGGTAAATGATATAGCTCTTATATGGTCTGCTAAAACCCTAAATGCCACCGCTTCTTTACTATCACTTTTATCATATTTTTTTCCAGTGATACCTGCTACTGCATCAATGGTGCCGCTAAACACATCGGTGTCGTAATTACTTTGTTTACCTTGTAGCACACGCACTAAACGTTCAAACCCCATACCGGTATCTACGTGCTTTGCAGGAAGTGGTTCAAGCGTTCCATCTTTTAAACGGTTGTATTGCATGAACACATTGTTCCAAATTTCAATCACTTGCGGATGATCGTTATTTACAAGGTCTCTGCCTGGAATTAATTTTCTTTCTTCGTCGGATCTGCAGTCTACATGAATTTCTGAACAAGGGCCGCAAGGTCCTGTGTCGCCCATTTCCCAGAAATTATCTTTTTTATTTCCGAAAATAATTTTGTCTTCTGACACTAATTTTTTCCATGCTTCTAGTGCAATGGAAGACATCGGTAAACCTTCTGCCTCATCGCCTTTAAAC
>Ga0214921_10002052_pt1 | contig 33370 bp, 32 predicted proteins | sample LL1505_MetaG_FD_177992 | JGI IMG/M metagenome (GOLD analysis project Ga0214921, IMG submission 177992) | Freshwater microbial communities from Lake Lanier, Atlanta, Georgia, United States - LL-1505 | ecosystem: Environmental > Aquatic > Freshwater > Lake | place: USA: Georgia | collected... | reverse complement strand
AAGTACTAAAAAAAAAAAAGTAGAAAAAAAAAGCGCTGGGCTATTTAAAATATCTATCAATTTTTTATTTATAATAACAAAGTACAAGATTGGAAAAAACAATCCTAAATACACTAAAAAATAAGTTTTTATTGAGATTAAATAGAATATTAATACAATTAAAATTTTACAATTTAATACTAAATTATTTTTAGAATTAATTAGTTGTAAAAAAAGTATAAAAATAATAAATGCAATTATTTGACCGCCTCTATCAGTGCCATATTTGGCTAAACTTATAAAAAATAAATTTATAAAAACAAAAACGATAAATGAAAAAATTTTTATAAAATTATTTTTTTTATTCTCATTAAATAAACAGTTATCTAATAGAAAAAGATTTGAAAATATTAAAATAATTAATCCAGAGGCATGCAAAAGGTAATATCCTACTCCTGGCAAATAAAATAATGACTGCAAATAAAACAAGGAAGATGGAGTTCTATAAGAATAATTAAAATGCCCTATTCCAAATTGAACCTTATTTTCAATCAGATTAACCATAAATGGTAAATGGTAATAAGGAAAATCTTCGTTATTTTTAGATAAAAATAATAAAATTATAAATAATAAAATTAATAATAAAAATTTTAATATTCTTTTTTTATAAATTGAAAAGTCTCTTAGATAAAAATAAAAAAAAAAAATAATTCCGACAAAATTAACAATTAAGTTATGAGTAAAATTATGAGCAAAGAATATATGACTAGCAAAAGCTAAAAGTGTATAAAAAAAACAACCTAAAATACCTTCAATGCCTAAACTTAATTTTTGATATTTTAAACCAATAAATCTACTGTAAAAGATTCCATATCCTAGAATTGAAAATATTATAAATAAAAATGTTAATAAAAATAATACAGTATTCATAAAAAAATTATTTTATATATTTAAAAATATTTTTTAAAAATTTAAGAGTATATAATTGTACCATAAAACAATTAAATAAATAACGAATATCAATAAAATTATGGATACTCGAAGTATACGATACCCATACTATTATTTACTAGGTCCACTTTTATATTTATCACTTATTGTTGGATTTGCATTTAATGAAAATTTAACTGGAGGAGCGCGCAATGACTACTTAGCTCATAAAGATATTATTTTAAAATTTTCAATGAATTTTCTAGAGACTCTTCTTCATTTCGACAAAGAAAATACAAGGCATTCTCCATTCTTATTAATAATTTTATCTTTTTTTGTGAAAATAGGATTGTCAGACTTTTTTATAAGAATAATAAATCTGCATTTTTTATTATTAATAATAATTTTTTTTTATAAATGTTTAAAAATTAAATTTGAAAATTATGAGAATAAAATTCTTTATTTTATCTCTTTATTATTATTTCTATCACCAACATTTAGATCTTTATCTATATGGCCGGATAGTCGCTTATATGGAATACTTTTTTTTACGGTCTCAATATATTTTTATTTAAATTTTAAAAAAGAAAAAAATAAAAAAAAAAAAAATAAATTTGCTTTACTTAATACAATCTACCTATGCTTAGCTTCATATTTTAGTCCCAATTTCTGCTTATTTGTATTTTTTTTTTTAATAAAATTTTTTAATTACTATAAAATAAGTAAATTTTTTTTTATTATAATTACACTTAACTTTATTTTATCAATTCCTGCTTTATATTATGTTTTTTTTTTAAAAATATTTTTTTTCTTAACTTCTGTAAGTGACGCAGGAAATTCTATTACTGCCCTTAACCCTGCAAATAAAATAATACTAATTTCAAGTCTTTTTTTTTTTCATTATATTCCATTTTTTTTAATCACAAAAAATAAATACAAAATAAATTTTAAATATTCATTAACATTAGGATTAATATTTTTAATATGCATTTATTTTTTTAATTATAAATTAATTTTTACTGGCGGGGGTATTATTTATAAATTATCTAATATTTTGTTTGGGAATAATTACTTTTTATATTTTTTTTCTTTTGTAGGTTTCTTACTTATATTTATTTTATGCCTTACAAGTGTAAATAATTTTTTACTAACTTTTTTAATAATCTTAGGAAATCCTCAACTTGAAGTATACCACAAATATTATGAGCCAATGTTATTTATTATGTTTTTCACTCTATTTAATATTAATTTAGATAATAAGCTAATTAAAAAAAGAATTATTTTTTTTTATATTTTTAGCTTTTTATTTTTAATTGCAAACCTAATAAGATAATAAATATTTTACTTAATTATTTATAATGAAAAATTTAACGCTTGTAATACCTGCAAAAAATGAGGAATACTCTTTACCAAAAGTTCTGGATGAAATTAAACTAATTAAATGTAAAAAATTCATAATATTAAGTAAATCAGACACTGCAACAATTAATTCTATAAAGAATTATAATTGTAAAATCATTAAACAAAAAAAAAACGGTTATGGAAGTGCGCTTATAGAAGGAATAAATAAAGTTAAAACAGATTATCTATGCATTTTTAATGCTGATGGATCATTTGATCCAAAATATTTAAAAAAGATGCTTAATATGAGCACACTTAACAAAAGCTTCGTTTTTGCTTCAAGATATATATATGGAGGTGGTAGCGAGGATGATTCATTATTAACTCTTCTTGGTAATAAAATATTTACATTTTTGGGGAAAATATTTTTTAAGCTTAAATTAACAGATATTTTATATACTTATGTTATGGGAGAAACAAAAAAATTTAAAAAATTAAAATTAAGTAATGTAGATTTTAGAATTTGCGTTGAAATTCCTATAAAAATTAAGATAAATAATTTCAAATATAATTCAATTGGATCTTTCGAGAGAAAGAGATTTGGTGGTATAAAAAAAGTTAATGAATTTATAGATGGTTTTTTAATACTTTTAGAAATTGTAAAAAATTATCTAGCTCCATATGAGAAAAATTGATTTTTTTTTAGATAAATTTTCTCTATTTTTAATTATTTTATTTCCAATTGGATTATTAATTAGCAGTGGTGTCTCTGAAACTATTACAATCTTAATAGCGATAACTTTTATAATAAAAAGTATTTTTAATAAAAATTTTTACTGGTTAAAGAATAAATACTTCGGATTGCTTTTAATAATATGTATAAGCTTATTATTAAATTTATTTTTTTCTGAAAATTTTACTTTATCTTTTTCAAGAAATTTTTTTTTTTTTAAAAATGTAATATTTGTTTTTGCTATAATATTTATTTTAAATAGACAAAAAAATTTTGATTTAATTTTTATTATATATTTACTAATTGCTGCGATTGTTACTTTTGATATCTATTTTGAGTATTTTTTGGGAAAAAATATTTTAGGTTTTAAGTCTTATGACCCCAATAGAATAGCTAGCTTTCTTGGAAAAGAGTTAAAAATAGGTCACTTTATATTAGGATTTTCATTTATTTCTATTTGTTACTACTTTGAAAAATATTCAATAAAATCAAATAATCATAAGATTTTTGGTTTTTTTTTAATTATATTTTTTTTCATTGCACTTTTATTGACTGGAGAAAGAGCAAACAGCTTAAAAGGTATTTTTTTTATCATAGCACTAATTATATTATCTAGTAAAAAACATTTTAAATATAAAAAAGTTTTTTTTACTTCGATTATTTTATTATTAATTTCTACTTATTTTTTTTCAGAAAAAATTAGATATAGATTTAACGTTATTTTAAAACCCATCTTAAGTGTAGGTTTTATTGAAGCTTATAAAGAAACTCAGCATGCAGCGCACTTTTATACCGCTATAAAAATTTTAGAAAAATATCCTTTTTTTGGAGTTGGAAATAAGAATTTTAGAGAAGAATGTTTAAAAAATGATTATCATAATGATGGCTACAAAAGAACAACAGAAAGGTGCGCAACTCACCCTCACCAAATTTATTTTGAACTTTTATCAGAACATGGATTAATTGGATCTATTACTCTAGTTTCGATAATATTTTTTATTTTAAATAGAAGTATTATGATCTATTTGAAAAGAAAAAATTTAGTTCACTTAGCATCTATATTATTTATTACTGTTCAATTTTTACCACTTATTCCAAGCGGAAGTTTTTTTACTTCTTGGTCAGCATCAATTTTTTGGTTAAATTTTGCAATACTGTTGTTCTACAATAATAAAAAATCATAAATAATTAATACTGAAAATTCAATGACTATTTTTATAAACTGCTATAGGAAGTTGTTTTCTTTAATAAAAAAAAATAAAAAAAAATATATGTAAGTATGTTAATTGCTACTAAGTAGGATAAAATATTAGTTTTGTTATAGAAGTTAGCACTAATAAAAAATATTAAAAAATTATAAAAATTAATTATCATTGCTGTGAAACTATTAGTAATACTTTTATTTATTATTTTTTGATTTAAATAAGAAAATAATAAATGATGAAGATGAAAGTTGTCCGGTTCACTGGGTTTTTTTCTGGTTAAAATTTTCCTGATAATTGAAAATAAATTTTCAAAAGCAGGGTACCATAATAATAATAAAATAAATATTGGGGAAATAAATGATGTCGAAAATAAATTAATGTTACATAAATTTATTAAGTAGTAACCAATCAAAAAACTTAATAAAAAAGATCCCGAGTCTCCTAAATAAGTTCTTGAATAAAAATTAAAGAAAAAAATTACAAGAAGCACTAATAATAAATAATAAAAATCTGAAAAATTATAATAAATTTTTCCATGACCGCCAATATATAAAATAGTTAAAATAACTAAAATATAGTAACCACAGACAAGTGTATTAATTCCGTCTAAAAAATTGGTGCCATTTATTAAGATTAATAAGCAAAAACATGTGAATAATATTGAAAATATTTTATTATCAATAAAGATATCAATAAAAAAAACTTTTGTTGATAAAATTGAAATTTTAGAGAAAAATAAAAAAATAATAATAATAAAAAATTGAATAACAAATTTTTTTAAAGGCTTTAATATTAATAATAAATCTGAAAAGACTCCTAAAATAAATATTAAAATAAAAAAAAATGTAATAAAATAATTATTTGAACTTAATAATAAATAAACAGCAATCAAAAATCCACCACTTAAAGGAACTAATTTTTTTGAAGTAAAGGATTTATGAGCTAATCTTTTTTTATCAACTAAAATATTGTAATTTTTAAAAAAAAAATTTAAAATAATTAATAAAAGAGAAAAAAATAATATAAACAATACTGATAACATCAGAAAAAATTAATTAATACTTAATAGAATTTAATACTAAATCTAAACCTTCAGATAATTTTACTGATGGTTTCCAGTTCAGTTTTTTAATTTTGTCAAACTTTAAATTTTTTTTCATGACGCCATTAGGATATTTTTTATTAAAAATTATTCTTCCTTTATAACCAACTTTATTTCTAATTAATTCTGCTAGCTGTTTAATTGTATAAATATCTCCGCTACCAATATTAATAAGTGGAAAAGTATTATTGCATAACTTAAATAATTTCTTTTTAGATGTATTTAAAATTATATTTATTGCTTTTGCTAAATCATCCGAATAAAGAAATTCTCTTTCAGGAGTACCGTCTCCCCAAATTTCAACTGTTTTTTGATTATTTCTTTTTGCGTCAATAAATTTCATTATCATTGCCGGAATAACATGACTTTGAATAGGATCATATCTATCATTTATGCCGTATAAATTAGTTGGCATCAATGCAACTACATCTAAATTATATTGACTATAAAGAGCTTTGCATAAATGGATTCCTGAAATTTTTGCTAGCGCATATGCTTCATTGGTTGGGTGAAGTTTTCCTGTTAGTAACGATTCCTCTGGAATTGGAGTTTTAGCTTGGTGGGGATATATGCATGAAGTTCCTAAAAATATTGTTCTTTTTAATTTAAATTTTAAAGCAGCATTCAATAAACTGTTCTGGATCTGTATATTTTCATTAAAATATTGAACAGGGTACATTTTGTTTGCAACAATGCCGCCTGCAAGTGCTGCACAAATTATTAAATATTCAATTTTATTTTTTTTAAAAAAATTATTAACAGATTTCGTTTTTTTTAAATCTAATTTCTTTTTTGAAATAACAAATAAATTTTTATATCCTTCTTTAATCAAATTTCTATGAACAGCACTTCCAACTAAACCTCTATGTCCGGCTATAAAAATTCTTGAATTCTTATTCATCTTCTAATCTTTTAATTTAGATTCATTCTTTGCAAGAATTAAATCACTTTCAATCATATCTTGAATTAATGAATTTAAATTATTTTTTGGCTTAAATTTTAATTTCTTAAATGCTTTTGAAGCATCTCCTCTTAAATAGTCTACCTCTAAAGGTCTAAAATATTGTTTATCAATTTTTATAAAAATAATTTTTTTATTTTTTTTTAAAGTAAATGCATACTCATTTATTCCTTTGCCTGACCAATAAATTTTTATACCTAAATACTCACAGCAAATATTGATAAATTCTTTTACTGAACATATTGCTCCTGTAGCAATTACATAATCATCAGCTCTTTTTTGTTGCAAAATTCTCCACTGCATCTCAACATAATCTTTAGCATGGCCCCAATCACGCACTGCATATATGTTTCCTAAATAAAGAATTTTTTCTAAATTACAAATCCATCTAGTTAAAAATTTTGTTATTTTTCTCGTCACAAAAGTTTCTCCTCTTCGAGGACTTTCATGATTAAAAAGTATTCCATTACAAGCAAAAATTTTATAAGAATCTCTATAAATTTTAGTTATATGATGGGCAAACAATTTAGATGCTCCATATGGTGATTTAGGATTAAATTTAGAATCTTCATTAAATATTTTTTTTTTATTTAATTCGCCAAATAATTCTGATGTACCAGCTTGATAAAACTTGGTTTTTTTTAAATTTAGAAAACGGATAGCTTCTAAAATTCTTAAAGTACCCAGACCTGTAACCTGAGCTGTGTATTCTGGGTTTTCAAATGATACACCAACATGACTTTGTGCTCCCAAATTATAAATCTCATCAGGTCTTATTTCGCTAATAATCTTAAATATACTATTTGAGTCAGTTAAATCTGCATAATGTAAAAAAAAATTTGTTTTAAAATGAGGATCTACATAAATATGATCAATTCTTTGAGTATTAAATGAAGATGACTTTCTTTTAACTCCATGAACAATATAATTCTTCTTTAGCAACAACTCAGCAAGATATGAACCGTCTTGTCCTGTAATACCTGTAATTAAAACTTTCTTTTTCATATAAGTTTTGAATTATAGCGTTTTTTAAGAAATGAAACTGATAAAATTAATAAAAATATAATAGAATTTATAATACTTTTTTTTTCGTATATTCTATAAACTCTATAACCATCAATCATTCTTTGGTAAATAGAACTCGATAAAGAGTTATTCAATTTTCTCCATGCCGATAAAAATTTTACGATACCAAATAAATTGACTTTACTTTTTGCTAGTTTTAACCAAACCACATAATCTTCTTTAGTTTTTAATTTAGGAAAAATAATATTTTTTTTTAAACTTTTATTAAACATTACTGTAGACAAACCAATATCGCATGATTTTAATAAAGAAATGTAATCAATTTTTTTTGGAGCCTTAATTCTTCCAATAATTCTATTTTCTGCATTAATTATATTATAAGAACTAAAGCTGAATAACACTTTATTGTCAGTCATAAATTTCAGCTGAGTTTTAATCTTGTTTTTATACCAAATATCATCGCTATCTATAAAAGCTATATAATCTCCTTTGGCTAATTTAATTCCTTTATTTCGAGATTCTGCAACATGCAAATTTTTAGGATTTTTATATATTTTTATTCTTTTATCTTTTTTGCAAAAAAATTTTAAAAAATAAAAATCTGTTAAATCTAGATCGTCATATATAATAATTATTTCAAGTTTTTTATAAGATTGATTAATTACAGAATTAAGTGTTGATTTAATAAAATCTCTTTTTTTATAATATGGTATAATTACACTAATTAATTTCATATAATAAAACATTATCACATCTTATGAATAAAAAGATAAAAATTTTTTTTTTTCATCCTTATTCCAAAATTGGGGGAGCCGACTTATCTATTTCCAATTTAATAAATTCATTATCTACTGAATGCTATGATTTCAACTTTATTTGTTTAGACAAACAAAAAATTAGTTCTTATTTAAAAAAAAAAATCAAAATTTATTTAATAAAAAAAAAGAGAGTAAGTTTATCAATACTAGATATTAGAAAAATTCTAAAAAAAAATATAAATATAAATCAAAAAACAATATTTGTTTCTAATCAATATTTTGCAAATATTATTGCAAGTACCTCATTATTTGGTATAAAAAACGTAAAAAAAATTTTTTTAGAACGAAATCACATAAACGAATTATCTTATTACAATGATTTTTTTGATTTTTTTAAAAAAAAAATTATTAAATTTTTATTAAATTATTTTTATAAATTTGCTGACTTAGTTATTTGTAATTCAAAATTATCAGCTACAGATCTTAAAAAAAATATTTCTGCACCTGTTAAGTATATTTATAACCCGACCTATTTAAGAAAAAAATTTGATAAATATAAGAAAGACATATTGTATCCTTATAAATACATCATTAATGTATCAAGATTTGAAAAACAAAAAGATCACATGACTTTGTTAAAGTCATTTAAAAATATTCAGCAATTTACTAACTATCATTTAATTCTTATTGGATATGGGTCAGAGGAAATTAATATAAAAAACTATATAAAGAATAATTTTTTAGAAAAATATGTTAAAATTATTAAAAACTTAAACAATGCTCTACCTTATATAAAAAATGCAGAGTTATTTATTCTAACTTCCATATATGAGGGACTGCCAAATGTAATAATTGAATCAATTGCATTAGGTACTCCGGTTATATCTTCTAACTGCAAATCAGGTCCAAGTGAAATACTGCTAAATGGTAAGGGTGGTGATCTATTTGAACAGGGGGATCACGTTAGATTATCGGAACAAATAATTGCTCACTATAAAAACCCCAATATTCTCAAAAAAAAACTGCTTTTATCACAAAAATATCTATTCAGATTTGATCAAAATTTGATATCGAAAAAATTTGATAAAGTTTTTAGATCTATATAGATAATTTGTTATTTAAAAGATAAGTCATAGTTGTTATACTTTTCATTCATAATATCGCGGGGTGGAGCAGTCTGGTAGCTCGTCAGGCTCATAACCTGAAGGTCCTTGGTTCAAATCCAAGCCCCGCAACCAATAAAAATTTTTATAAATTGTGACTGAAAAAACCGTATGTTTCTTTGGAAAATTGAATAAATATCCTAGACAATTATTCTTTAAAAATTCATTCGAACAATGTGGCTATAAAATTATATATATCGACAATAATAAAAATATTTTTTTTAGACATTTTTTAAATCTTAAAATTTTATTTCTAAGATTTGATTTAATTTTCGTATCATGGCCTGGTTGGAGTGACTTAATATTTGCAAAATTATTATCATTGATAAAAAGAAAAAAATTAATCTACGATTGTTTTACTACAAGCCAAGAAGATTATTTAGATAATTTCCATGGAAATATAAATTATTTTAAAAAAATATTTTATTATTTTGCTGATATAATATCATTGAAACTTCCAGATCATATTATAACTGACACTAAATATCACAAATTTTATATAGTCAAAAAATATAATATTAAAAACATTTCATGCATTTACATTAGTGAAAAAAAAACTTTTTATAATAAAAAATTATTTAATAAAAAAAATTTAGATATAATTTTTGTAGGAGCTTTCAGAAACTTACATGGTATAGAAAATATTATTAAAGCTCATAGAATTGTAAATTTATATAACAAAAATATTAATTTAAGATTAATCGGGACGGATTATGGAAAAAAATTTGAAAATTTAGCAAAAATGATGAGATTGCAAAATATTTTTTTTTATAAAAGGTTAAATTATAAATCTATGATAAACTATATTGAAGAAAGTGATGTCTGTTTAGGAATTTTTGGAGAAAGTATAAAGGCACAAAATGTTATTAGTAATTTTTTAATTACAGCATGCCGCCTTGGAAAAATTATTGTAACATTTAAAACAGGCGCAGCAGAAGAAATTTTTAAAAATAACTCAAGTTGTTTTTTAATAACTAAACCAATAATTCAAAATTTGGCTAAAAAGATACTAGAAATAAATAAAAATATTAAATTAATAAAAAATGATAGCAACACAAAAGTTATATATAATAATATTTTTAATTCTTCTGTTCAAAAAGAATTTTTTAAAAAATTAATTTCAAAATATTGCATATGAGTAATTTTGATCCTCAATATTTGTTAATTTATAATTATTTTGCAAAAGCATTTCATGTGTACGCTTAAAATCATCTATGCTAGTTCTTGAGGGAGAAAGTAACCCATCAAAATCAACTAATATTTGCTTAGGAAATATTTTTTTAGTTATTAAATCTTTAATAACCTCAATTTCTTTTCCTTCTATATCTAATTTAAGAATAAATATATTTTGAACATCATATTGGGCTATTAGATCACTTATTGTAATCGTATTAACCAAGATATAATTTTCATTATCATGCATTCCTTGTTTAATTAAACTATTGCTAGTGTTCGTTATAATCTTCGGAAAATAAAATTTTGCCTCACCTGAAGAAATATCTATGGCCTTGTTTATAAAAAGAAGATTTGATTTAGTGATATTAGTTAAATCATAAGAGTCACTATTAACTTTGCCATATGAATATTTATCTATTTTTTTTTTTTGTCCTGATTTGTTAATAACCTCATTATAATGAATTATTGCTTTAGGTGTTGGGTCAACTAAAATAACTTTTGCATTATAATAATTTATAAAATCTATATCGAAGCTTATATCTTCACCCGCGCCACAAGAAATAATTGTTGAGTTTCTTAAGTCAAAATTATTTACAAAAGTCCAACCTCCATATTTTGTTCCAAATCTTAATAAATTAGTTGAGGGTTTAAAAACTTTTATAGATTTTATATTTGAAGAAAAAAATATATTTCTAAAAAATTTATTAATTTTAAAATACAAAACAGTAAAAAAAATTTTTCTTCTAAAAAAAAAAATTGTTCTATTAAAATATTTAAATAAATAATTATTCATATAAATTTATCTCTATGAAATAGATCATCTAAACTATAAAAAAGAGGATAGGTAATTCAAATAATCAGGGCAACATTTTTTTTGAGAAAATCTATTTAAAAATTTCTTTGCATATATAGTATGCTTGATTGAAATATGATAATTCTCTACTGAGAAAATCATTTTCTTTAATAATGCTTCACTATTGTTAATTGGAACTAAATACCCCCCTTTACCATTTAAAAGAATTTCTGATGGTCCGGATTTGCAATCAGTCGAAATACAGGGAACCTCATTGTTTATTGAGTCTATCAGGACATTTCCGAGACCTTCGTAAAAAGACGAGAGAATAAAAACTTTAGATTTAATAAAGAATTTCTCAGTATCCTTGGCCCAGGCAATAATTTTAACGTTTTTATTTAAATTTAATTTTGAGATCAAATTGACCAACTCTGACTTTTGGTCGCCGTCGCCTACAATTATCAGTTTATAACTAGGATATAATTTAATAAACTTACTAAAAGTATAAATTAAAATTCTAAAATTTTTTTGTTTCGTAAGTCTGCCAATAGATAAAAATAAATTATCTTTTTTATTTTTTTTATTTATTTTTTTTATTTCTGAAAGATAAGGGTTATATATATGCTTGACTTTACTTTTGTTAATCATGAACAATTCTAATGATTTTTTTGAACCTTTAGAATTAGTAAGTACCCCATCAGAAAAATTATAAAATAAAAATCTAAGGAGAAATATAAAAATAGATAAAAATTTATTATCAGAATAAATTGTTGAAGAAATAGGATCTTCAGAATTTCTTGAAATTATCTTAAATCCTAAAAATTTGCATACTAAAATTGCTATCATGCTACTTTGCAAAGAAAAAACAACCGTATCTTCTTTATTAGATTTTTTTAAAATTTGATAAAGTATTTTTGCTGCAAATAAAGCTCTTGTATATCTTTGTGGAATAAACTTTGTAACAAAATCTTTATATTTATTCAAAAAAAAATAATCATTTTTAATTTTTTTTTTAATAAAATTTTTATTACTTATTAAATGTGTACTTATTTTTTTATAATTAAAATAATTAACTAAATTATATAAATTAATACCAACGCCCCCTCTTTCCATTGAAGGAAAGAAAATAATAATATTTTTAAGCTTCATATATAATTTTTTAGCAATTGATTTAATGACTTAAAATGAAAATAATTTGTATATTTTCTTGATTCTAATTTTCCACTTAATATTTTATTATTGATATCAATTGAATTCTTGCTATCTAAGATATGATAGAATTTTGAAATAAAATCGCTTTTATTATTTACCTTAAATAAAAATCCATTTTTTTCATTGTTCATTATTTCTTTCGGTCCATTATTACAGTCTGAGGAAAGAACCAGAGTATTACACGAGAAAGACTCTATTAAAACAAATCCAGGATCTTCCCACAAAGAACTAAGAACAAAAAAAAGACATTTATCATAATATTTATAAACATTTTTTTTATATCCAATTAAAAATACTTTATCTTGTAAATTGTGTTTTATAATTTTTTCTTCTAAAACTTTCTTTTCTTCACCATCACCAATAATGACCAACTGCAAATAATTAAAATTTTTAATTATTTCTTGAAAACATTCAATTAAAAAAAAAAAGTTTTTTTGTTTGGTTAATCTTCCTACTGCTAATATATATTTTTTTTCTTTAATAAAAGACTCATCTATTTTATCAGCCTTTTTTTTATTAATCTCACCAATACTAATTATAGGATCTCTTAATAGATATATTTTATTTTCATTAAAAATTTTTAAAGCTTTTAAATAAAATAACGTTCCATTTGTTGGGCATGTAATCTTGTAAAGATATTTAGATCCTAATCTCCAAAACATTTTTCTAATTGGGTTTAACTTAGGCAGACCGGATATTCTTAATATTATTTTAGTTTTAATAGGAAATATAATTTTTAATAGTATTGGCAACGAAGTAATTAAATGAATTAATAAGTAATCTGGTTTTTTATTAATAAATAATTTTAATAATGGATAAAAATTATACAAAAAAATTAATATATAAGAAAATCTGCTTCTAAAATATCCGGTTTTATTAATTCTTTTTAAGAATGAAGAATTATTAATATTTACTAGATTAATTCCTTTGGTTTTAAGTTCTTCTGTATACTCATCCCACTCTCCGAATGAATTGATTATAAATGTTTCAAATTCTTTAGAATATTTATTTAAACTGTATGCTGAATTAATCACTGCATTAACTGTGGCAACTTTAGATGTAAAAGGCGACCAGTAATAAATAGATTTCATTTTAAACTCAATTCTTTTTCTATTTTACTAAATTTTTTTACAACAAAATTTACTCCAGAAGATAATTTCATATATTTTTTTTTATTGAAAATAGTTTTAATTTTTTTATTAGATCCATATGTTTTTAACATTTCACCTTTTCTTTTCTGCAAATAAAAAATATTAAATTTTTTCTTTATTTTTTTTTTTAAAATATTTACAACATCGATCATCTTTACTGGATTAGAAGAACATAGATTTAATGTGATGTTGCTAATTTTTTTAAAAGATGAACGATAAAAAACTTCCGTCACGTCATCTATATAAGTAAAATCTCGAAAATAATTACCATAATTAAAAAGTTTATTTTTCAATCCCTTGTAAATATTTCTCAAAAAAATTGAAAAAAACATATCTGGTCTACCCAAAGATCCATAAACAGTGAAAATTCTAAATATTATATAAGGTATTTTTAATGATTTTCTAATTTTTTGTTCACAAATTTTTTTTGTAACAGCATAATAATTCTTTGGATTTAACTTTGCATTTTCTGTTATTGGAAATTTAGTTTGATCACCATATACAGAACTGGATGATGAAAAGATAAATTTTTTTATATTAGAACTATTTACAATCTTAATTAAATTATTAGTCGCAACAATATTATTCTGTTTATAACTTTTTGGATTTTTGTAAGAATATAATACTCCCGGTTGCCCTGCTAAATGAAAAACTACGTCAGGATTCGCATTAATTAAAAATTTTTGTGTTTTACTAAAGTTACATAAATTTATTTTTCTAAAATAAAAATTTTTAAATCTTTTAAGATTTTTTAATCTTAATAATTTTAATTTATTTGAATAATAATTATTTAAACTATCTATTCCAAAAACTACAAAACCTTTTTTCAAAAGTTTTAATGATAGATGATAACCTATGAATCCAGCAGACCCGGTAATTAAATATCTCATATATTTTTTTTTATAGATTTATCTTAAAATAATATAAAGAGTAGAAATATTAATATTTAAGTTATTTTAATAAATCGATGTCTATAAAAGTAACAATCATTACTGTCGTTAAAAACGATGAAAAATTCATCTTAAGAACTTTAAATAGTATTGAAAAACAAAGTTATAATAATATTGAACATATAATTATAGATGGAAAATCAACTGATCATACTCTTTCCAAAATAAAAGACTTTAAGAAAAAAAATCAGATTATTATTTCTGAACCAGATCTTGGAATATACGATGCCATGAACAAAGGAATAATATTAGCAAGCGGAGATATAATTGCGTTCTGCAATTCAGGAGATCTAATAAAAAAAAGAGGAATCTCTTTGATAGTAAACTATTTTGAAGAAAATGAAGATTTAGATTTCCTATTTGCTGGTGTATGGAGATTTTATAAAGGTTCAAAAATTAAAAAAAATACGTTCTCACCTGAACGAATTCATTATAATTTCGATTGTTATACTGCTCATTCAACAGGATTCTACATTAAAAATACATCACAGAATAAATTAGGATTTTATAATTTAGCCTTCAAATGTTCTGCTGATTATGATCTTTTTTATAGAATGATTGTTAAAATGAAAATGAAAGGACTATGCACTAAAAAAAATGAAATTGTAGGAATTGTCAAAAGTGGGGGCTTTTCATCTAAATTTACTTATATGGATCATTTAATAGAAGAAACGAGAATCAGAATTCATAATAAACAAAATATCATATGGGTAATGTTAATATTTTTAACGCATTATTTTAAAAATTTAAAAAAAATATTTTAATACAATGAAGATTATTGGAATTATATTAGTTAAAAATGAAGATATTTTTATTAAAAACAGCATTCAGAATATAATAAAATTCTGTGACAAAATAATAATTTTAGATAACTACTCAGCAGATAAAACTCATGAAATAATCAAAAATATTAAAAATAAATTTCCTAACAAAATAGAATACTCAAGAATAAAAAAAATTTCACAGTCTCATAAATATATAGAATCTTATGCAAATAAAAAAAATTGGATATTTCAGGTAGACGGAGACGAAATTTTTGATGAAAAAAGATTATTAATTCTAAAAAAAAATATTAAAAAAAATAGATATAACAATTTTTGGAGATTAGGGGGTGTATCATTAAACTGTACTGAATTAGATGATAAATTTGCAAAAGGCTTTCTTTCACCTCCATCTAAGACTAAAGGAGTTCTATTTAATTTTAACGCTATAAAATCATGGAAAAATTGCAGAGTTGAAAGACTACATTATGGAGACATAGTTTTTAAAAATGGATTTAATCATAATAAAATAAAATTTTTAGGTAATAATTGGGAAAATTCCAATCTAAGAAATCTTCATGTTTGTTTCTTAAAAAGAAGTTCCAAAGAAAAAGAAGATATTGTTGCAAGAAATGCACCTTTTGAGATTGGAAAAAATCGATATTTAAAGAGCCAAATTCGTTATTTTGCATATTTAATAATTAATCTAATTAAAAATAATATGAAATTAAAAAGCTTAATCTATTTATTAAAAAAAAAAGAACGATTGCAATCTTTAAGAAAAATTGAACAATATTGCAGGGGTCATCTTGTTAAAAAAAATATTGAAAATATAATTAATTAATTATTGTAAAAAATGTTTTCTACGTTAAATAAAATAATAAATGTTTTTCTTCAAAAATTTGAAATTTTATTGAATATAGATAAAAATTATAAATTAGCTAATCACAACTTAATTTTGCCTGCCAATCACCCCCTTCCATCTTATCAAAAAAGGCATAAATTATATGACAAATTTTTGCCTCATCTTTCTAAATTCTTAAAAAATAATTCAACAATTATTGATATCGGTGCAAACTGCGGAGACACACTAGTGGCCATGTATCATAATAATAAAAATTTAAATTATGTATGCATTGAAATGAATAGTTTTTTTTTTAAAAATTACTTAAAAAAAAATATAGATAATCTTAAAATCTCAAAAAATAATATTCAATGTTTTAACATCGAAATAAATAATAAAAAAAATAACTCTTTGGATGAACTTGTTCAAAGAAATAAGATCAATAAAATTAGTTTTTTAAAATCTGATGTAGACGGATATGACTATGATATAATTAATTCTTCAAAAAAAACTATTACGAAATTCAAACCAATTTTATTTTTTGAATTACAGGTAGACAATTTAAGTCAAAAAAAATTATATGAAGATACAATTAACAATCTAAAAAAACTTAATTATAATCATTGGTATATTTTTGATAATTATGGAGAATTTATTTTAAAGACTAATAGTATTTTACAAGTAGCGCAATTAACAAATTACACCTGGAAACAAAATAAAAAAGAAACCACTAGAACAATTCATTATTACGATATTTTAACATGCCAAGATAAAAATAAATTGCTAATAGATAAAGTAATAAAAAAATACGAACTTAGATGATAAACTTTTTAAAAAATAATCTAAAAATAACTATTAATTACATTAAGTATAATTCTTTATATAAAGAAACTAAAAAACTTAGAAAATCGAAAACAACGAAGAAACTATTTCTTTTTGGAAATGGCAATTCTATTAAATTAATTGATCCCTATAAAATTCTCCAACTTCAAAAAAAAGGTTTTGAGGTAATGACAACTAATAGTTTTTTATATTCAAAAATAGGAAAGATTATTAGACCTGATTATTATGTTCTATCAGATCATAGATTAATTAATCCTAGTCAAAAATTCTTCGATAAAACAATCAATAAACAAATAACTTTTTCTAACTCAATTTTAAAAAAACTTAATACAATTATCTTTTTACCTTCTGATTTTTATGGAAAACATAGTTTTTTAAATAAAATTTATTATTTCAATAATTTAGAAATTAATAATAAAAACTTTGATAACATTACAAAACCAAGATGCTATCATTCAATGACTGGCTTGAAAGCCATGTCGATAGCTTGCTATTTAGGCTATAAAGAAATCTATCTATGTGGATTTGATAACGATCAATGGACAACAATTAAAGTAGATCAATACAACAATATATTTAATCAAAGATCTCATTTTTATGGAAATCAAAAATATTATAAATTTGATCACAAGATACAAATTGGATCTTTCTTAAAAAAATTTGCAGAAATATTTGAAAATTATGAGCTTTTTAAAAGTTATAAGATAGTTAATTTAGATAAGAATAGTTTAATAGACTCTTTTTCTAAGAAACATAATCTTAATGTTTATAAAAAATAAAATTAAATTATACATTTTTGACTTAGATGGAGTCTTATTAGACTCGTCAAAAAATATGAGACTTGCCTGGCAAGACGTTAAAAAGAAATTAAATATTAACATACCTTTTTTTGAATACAAAAAACATATAGGTTTACCTTTTTTTACTATCTTAAAAAATATTGGTATAAAAAAAGATTATTTTAAAATAAAAAAAATTTATTCAAAAAGTTCTATCCAAAATTTTAAGAAAAAAACTACTTTATTTAAAGATACAATAAAAGTAATAAATACATTAAAGAGAGAATCTAAGATTGCAATTTTAACCTCTAAAGACACTCTAAGAACAAATTATGTTCTTAAAAAAAAAAAATTGAAATTTGATTGTGTAATAACCAGTGATAACGTTAAGAACGGAAAACCAAATAAAGAAGGTGTGCTTAAAATATTAAGTAAACTTAAAATTAAAAGAGAAAATACTGTTTATATTGGAGATACAAAAGTTGATGAGTTAACCGCCAAAAATGCTAAAATTAGATTTTTGTATGCAAACTGGGGATTTGGGAAAAAAAGAAAAAAATCAATTAAATCTTTAAAAGATTTAATAAATTGAAACTAATAGTTTTTTTTAATTTTATCTTTTTTAAAATAATATATTGCTTTTTGATAATCGTTAATAACATCAACAGAAAAAGAATCTCCTTTTAACTTGGGTGATCCAATACTGAAACCACCTTCCAAAGCTCTTAATAGTTCGATTGATTCAATATTCTCATATTTTGTTTTTTTTAGTTTACTGTATTTTTGCAATACAGAATTTTTAAAAACAATAATAGATAAATGTTTCAAATATTTTTCTGAAACTGTATTAAAAAAATAAGGAACATTAGATCTGCTAAACCAGTTAACTTTATTATTCTTATCAACTAAAATTTTTACAATGTTTTTTGATGTTTTTTCTTTAATTTCTAAATGAGGAACTACTATATCAAAGCTATTTTTTAAAAAAAATTTTAGTGTTTGATCAATATTTTTTGGATCAATTAGTGGTTCATCTCCTTGCACGTCGACAATAATTGAGGAAGAGCCTAATCTTAAAATTCTACTTGCCTCAGCAATACGTTCAGTCCCATTGATATGTGATGATCCTGTTTTTACAAAATTAGCGTTATATTTTTTACATACATCAATTATTTCTTTTGAATGAGTGCATACATAGACATCATCTTTTAAACTAGAAAGCATCGCTCTTTTATACGTATGTATTATGAGTGGCATATTATCAATTAATAATAACGCTTTTCCAGGAAGTCGCGTCGACTCTATTCTTGTAGGAATTAATATTATTTTTTTCAAAATTTTATTAGTTTAAATCTTTATTATGCAATTAGATTTTTTTTGTATATTAATATTATTTTATGTCAAATCAATGGAGTAAAATCTACAATCAAAAAAATTTTCATCGTAATCTCAATTCTTTTAAAGCTGTAAATTTAGCTAAGAAAAAATCATTAAGTTATAAAAAGTTATCATTCGAATTATTTAAGATAATGAATCCGCAATCTAATTCGTCTAGTCTTTATAAATCTTTCTTAGATTTTATGAACTTTATAAAGAAAAATACTAAAATTAAAGCAAGGGATATTCTATTTGATTACGGATCAGGTAACGGAGCAACTTTGTTGTATCTTGTAAATAAATACAAGATTCAAAACTATAAAAGTTTTGATGTTAATAAGTATTTTGTCAAAGTACAAAAAAAAATATTAAATCCAAAATATATTAAAAGAATTCAACCTGGTAATAATATAAATCTAAAAACTAATTCAGTAGACTGGACAATTTCTAATGCTGTCTTACATTGTCTTGATAATAAAGAACAAGTAAAAAAACTAATTAATCAATTTATAAATATTTCAAAAAAAGGAGTATTTATTTCGGATATTTTTAACCCTAAATATAAAGATAAATTTAATAATTATCAAAGAAATAGACAAAATCTAACTTTAACAGAATATAAAAAAAAATATAAAAACACACCTCATCTGTATTTTAATAAAAAATTCTGGAATTTTTTAAAAAAAAATAAGAAAATAAAAAAAATTAAATTTATAAACATGCCTAAAAGTTTCTATGACTCTCAATTTGGAAGGTATGCGATTTTAATAAAATTAAATTAAAAAAAATTTTTCAATTTAATTCTTAATTTCCTAAAAAAAGATTTTTGATATGAATGATTGTTATATGAAAAATTAATCAGTTCTGGATTAATAAAGATTTTATATCCCAAATTATTTATAGTCGTATTTAAACTAACATGCTCACTAACTTCATTGCCTTCTTTATCTTTACCATTGTAGCTACCTTTTAAAATAATATACTTTTTATAAATCGCCATCCCACCAAATGCGGACTGAACTCTTATCCATTTGCTATTCTTAGATATTGTAATCATTTTAGAATAGACAGATAAATTATGAGCTTTTTTTTTAGAAAATCCTAATTTTAAATAAAAATGGTATTCTTTGTAACAATCATTTGGAGACCAAAGTGAGTGTCTCAAGGGCCAAATATCGTAATAAGGCCCTGATTGATTTGCAGTGCATACATCCCAGTATTTATTTTTAAAACAAGATAAAATGGCTTTTTTATCTAAAAGGTTATTTTCCTGATCTAAATCAACAACAAAAACATAATCAATATTTTTATAACTTTTATTATTTTTAATCTCTTTAAGATATTTATTCCTACAATGAGCTATTCTTTCAGTTCGCAGCGGAAACTTATTTGATAAATGACCCAAAGATAAAAAATTAAAATTTATTATATTAGTCTGAAGATTTTTTAAAATATCAGAAGTGTCATCAGTGCTATCGGATTCAATGATTAGCCATTTTACAGTTCTAAAATTATCTGTGGCATTCTTTAATATATTAATATTTTTAGTTATATATTTTGAACAATTTCTAACTGTACTGACTATTAAAATATTTTTATTTATTTTCATCTATTAATAAAAATACTATTTAAGACTTTCGATAATTTTTTTTTCTTCTTCTAAACTTAAAAATATTTTTTTTCCTTCTTTATCTCTTGATTCTCTAATTTTACTCTGAACAAAACCCTCTTCTAAAGAAACTGGTTTTATTTTTTCATTTTGCAAATCTTTTCTTATAAAAAATGCATTTGTTCCTGCAGAATTCGAGCCAGCAAAAAAATAATTTTTTTTATTAGCCAATTCGATCAAAGCTTTTAATGATGCTCCATATGCTATATTTGAATAATGATATTTCGTTCTTTCAAATTGCTCATCATAAATTTTTGGAATAACTTCAGAGTTATCTTTCCCAAGTCTTGATGAATACTCAATGACCACAATGCAAGGAGTAATTGCATTTAGCGCTTCCCAAATCCAATAATCATTTCCGTCTATATCAATCGATAATAATCCAATTTTTTTTTTACTGCGAATGTTTTCTTGTATTAACTCATTAATATTCTTTTTTGTAACAAAGGCATTTAACACTGTGATATCATGCTTCCAGTAAATCGAATCTTTTTTAATAAATTCAACATCTTCCTGGGATTTTTCTATTAATAAACCAGTCCAGTTTCTTTTGATTAATAAATATCTAGTATTTGATTCAAGATAATTCTCAACTCCAATTTCGATAAACATATGATCATTTTTTAAAAATAAATTTTCTATTAAATAATCTATAATCCCATCTTCACCCCATTGAGAAAAAACCTTAAACTCAACTTCATTAAGATTTTTAATTTTTTTATTATTATTTAAATCAGATTTTATATTTCCCAAAAGTATATTGGCGTTTTCAACTCTATCTTCTATATATTTTAAATTTATAATTAATTTAATTAGAGTTCTAATTTTTTTTAAAAACATAATTTTTATTATTTAATAATCTATAAAAATTTAACAATTAATATCTTTCGGCAGGATATATAAATTCTGATCCAAATAAAATGCCATTACATATAATATCGATACCTTTATCACAATTTTTTCCTGGTTTAATTTGACTAATTAAATTCTGATCAACATTAAAACTACTAAATTCACCAGGAAGAATATTAATACATTTTATAGGTATCATTCTTCTAAAGAAAAAATGATAGGCATATTTTATTGCCCTATATCTTCTAGATGTTGATAGTTTGGGTTTTTTTGTAAGTTGATTAATAAATTTAAAATATTGTTTTTTATTTTTAGGATCTAAAGATATTGATTTATTCTTAATCCAGGTTTCTCCTCCTGCAATGACTGATTTTCCCATAGCTGCTATTTCAGAGGCAATTGTTGAAGCGTAAACTATACAGAATGAAGAATTATCGATTAAAGTATAAGAACTTAACTTATCATTAGGTGCTACAATAATAATATTAGTTGGTAGCAATTTATATTTCTTATTAATTTCATCTATAACATTCTGTCTGGAAGGTAAGCTACCCGTTAATTCTGCTGGATGAACTCGAATAATTAACTGCAAATTATTAGTTATTGCAAAATCAATGGTTTCAAAAATCCACTCGATCATATTTTGAAATATATTTTGATCGTAAAAAAGTTGCGCATCCCAAATTACATTAGTGAATAAACTAATAATTGGTTTTTTTAGATTTATTGATTTTTCTTTTGCAAATTCTTTAAAATTAAAACTTTGATTTTTTCTCTGGAATGAAATCCAATCATCATAGCCTTTTTTTCTGGAGTTAATATATTTTTTTAATTCAACTATATCTTTATTTTTTAATTTTAGATTTTTCCATAATGTTGTTTTTTCATTTAATAAATGTTTATGATACGTCTCTTTATGTGTAAAAATAAAACAACCTTTTTTATATGTTGGAAGCCAAGTAACAACATTAACTCCTAAAGAAGAAGCTGTTTCGGCTATAATTCCTTGGGGCACATAAATCCCATGATTAAGCACTAAAGTTGATATTTTATTTTTTAATAAAACTCTTTTAGTAACTAAATAAGTTAAAATGGCAGAAAATAGATAATATCTTAAAACTTTATAACTATTTGAATCATTAAGATCGCCCCTTGCAAAAAACCTTAAGGCACCAGCATATGCATGCTCACCTATTTTAACTTTTTTAAAAGTAAAGTTTTTAAGTTTACAATCCTCAATCTCATCAACTGTTTTTCTTGCATTAATTAAATCTGATTTGTCTAAATAATCTTTATATTTATGAACAACAAAAATTTCTGGATTCAAGTGTAATTCACTGGATTTCCAGCAATGGATACAATGTTCTTTTATCCCGCCGAGGAATAAATCCTCAACATGACTAAAGCTTTTAAAAGTTACTTCTGAACAAGCAGTTAATGCCTCATTGCATGCTAAAAAGTGAACATTTGCATCTCTTAATTTTAATGCAGATGCAAAAATAATTTCCCCATTTATAGTTGCTTTATTGCTTCCAAAACTAGAAGCTACTAAAATATTTTTTTTATAATTATTAGGTCTTATAAAATTAGATTTATCTAATATTTTTTTCCAATCAGGAAAGTTTGCAAAAAAATTTTTATAAAAAAAAAAATAATATATTCTTTTTAAAAAAATTTTAGATTGAAGTATTAATTTTCTAAAAAACATCATTTTCAACAACTTTAACAACTTTTTTATAAAGATTATCATCCTTATTAATCAGAATTCCTTTTAGATTAGAATTTCTTGCAAATAACATATCTGATGGCTTGTCTCCTACAACGTATGAGTTTTTAATATCTATATCCCATTTTTTTTTTGCCTGAATAAACATTCCAATATTTGGTTTTCTCAAAAATTTATTCTTTCTATATTCTTTTTTCTTAGAGAACTCGTAATAAGGAGCGTAAAAAAATTGATCTATATAAGCACCGTATGCTTTCAATTGTTTATTAACCCAATTATGCAAAACTATAACTTCTTTTTCACTATAATAACCTCTTCCAACTCCAGACTGATTTGTTATTACAAATACATAATAATTATTGTCATTAAAATATTTGATAATTTTTTTAGCTCCACTCCTCCAAATAAAATCTCTAGCTTTGTGAACATAGCCATTGTCAATATTAACGATGCCATCTCTGTCTAAAAAAATTGCAGGTTTTTTTAATACGTTCTTTAAAAAATAAGAAGCTCGATAAAAATCTTTTTTAATACCTATGTCGATAAATTTATTAATTTTTTCTTTATATAACTCAGCTTGTAATAACTTTTTTTTTGTTAAAACTGAAAAAGTGTTTCCTTCTAAACTTGAATTTTTTATTGTGTAATTAACAATGTTTTTTTTAAAAATTGATAAACCTGTATAAATTAAAAAATTATTTTTATCTATTTTTCCTTTTAAATTTAACAACCCTGATTTTTTATTAAACGATCCATATCTATTTTTAAAAAATTTAATTTTTGTTAATGCGACTATTCCTATTTTTTTTTGTGAATTGAATTTCTTGTAAAGATCAAGTATATTAAAATTAAAAAAAGTATCACCATTAGAAACTAAAAATATTGATTTCAAATATTTTTTTGCATTAATTAAAGCTCCAGCAGAACCTAATAATTCTTTTTCATAAATACATTTAATTTTAACTCCAAAATATTTTTTATTATTAAACAGTCTTTTATAATCTTCATATTTATAATGACATAAGAAAAGCGCCTCTGTAATTCCGTATCGGGAAAGATTTTTGATTAAATATAAAATGAAACTTTTATTATTAATTTTTAAAAGTGGTTTGGAGTAGTTCCGAGTAATATTTCCCAGTCTAGTTCCTAATCCACCACAAAATATTACAACTTGAGATAAATTTGGTTTACGATTTAAGTTATAATTCATAACTTAATTATATTTTAGGAATATTTAAAATTTTATTTTTTACTAAAAAATCTGCTAATTTAATATCAAAGGGGTAATTTATATCAAAAGCATTGAAACCTTTGATAAAGAATGGAATTATATTTTTGTGCGTAATTGTTTTGTATTTTTTTAAAACCTCAACTTTAGAAATTTCTAAACTTGCGTTCTGCACATAAATTTTAGGTAAAGTTTTGTACTGAGAATTATACGAAGGTTGTTTATTAATACTCATTTTTAAAATTGGTTTTAATAAGCCATTCTTAATTGTCCACATTTTGCCAGGATGTTGTTTGCATAACTCAACTGCCCTTAAAGATTGAGCTTTTTTTTTCTTAAAAATATTCCAAGCACTCTTGATATGTAATGCGGATCTAAACGGATTTGTTGGTCTTAAAATAAAAAAATGAGTAAAAAAATTATTATTCTGTTGCATTTTTTTAATTGTATAATTTACCCACTCAAAATCAGAAGAATAAGAATTAGATATATTTTTGGGCCTCAAAAATGGGACTTCAGCACCATATTTCTTGGATATTAATGCATATTTTTTTGAGTCAGTTGAGACAACAATCTTGTCGAAAATCCCAGATTTAATTGCTGAAACAATTGTATAGGCAATCAGAGGTTTGCCATAAAAATCAATAATATTTTTATTTTTTAATCTTTCAGAGCCTTGTCGAGCAGGAATTAAAGCAACTAATTTTTCTTTTTCCAATTTAATAAAATAGTTGTTATAAAAATTTTACTTGTTTTTTAGAACTTGAAGGCAAGCCGCCTACAATTGGTAAATTATAAAATTTTTCTACTCTAACCCTATCGTTAAAATGAGGTGTGGAAGCTTCAATAATCTCGCAATTAGTCATAGCTTCTTCTTGATGAACTGATCCTGGAGGAAAATGAAAACAACTACCTGCACTTAATATTTTCTTTTTTAATTTTCCATCTCCTCGGTCATATCTGACAATCAATTTTCCTTTAATCAAATATCCGCACTCATTTTTTTTATGGTGATACTGCAGCCCACCTTTTTTTCCCTTTTTTATTAATAGTCTTTTTAAAGTTAAGACTTTAGATATTAACACTAATAATTCTTCTTTTCCCCAATCTCTTTTTCCAATATTTTTTACTTTTGGGAATATAACTTTACTTTTTTTCATTTTAAATTTTTAATTAAAATTAGTTGATCTTTTTGAATCTCAATTTTATTCTTTTTATTCAAAATTTTTTTATATTCATAGGGTTTAAGACCTCCTCCTGGAGATTTAAATGAAATATCACTGTACTTTAAGACTGTACCTATTTTAAGATTTCTTGATGCAACGATGGATTTATACATTTTTTGCAAAGGTTTTTTTTCGGATGGTAAAATTTTTTTATTTTTAGATCCTAAAATTATTGGTATTCTTCTAAGATTCCTTATTAGTTTTCTTAATCCTTCCGGTTCTAGAGAGAATGCATGATCAGTGCCTTTCCATGATCTGTCTAATGTAAAATGTTTTTCGAAAATTCTTGCCCCTAACATATAACCCAAGGGTGCTGCGTCAATTCCATTTTCATGATCTGAGAGACCTATTGGATTTTTTGGGTAATTATTTTTGAGTATTTTAATTATATTTAAATTCATATCTTTTAATTCGACAGGATATGCTGCAGTGCAATGTAAAATCGCTAACTTTTTATTTATTTTATTAATATTATTAACGGCTCTTTCTATATCTTTATAATTTCCTCCACCTGTGCTTAAGAAAATAGGTTTTTTTGTTTTCGCTATAGCCATTTGTAATGGCAGATTTAACAAATCAGCTGAGGCAATCTTATATGCTTTAATATTCAATTCTTCTAAAAATATTAAGCTTTCAAAGTCAAAAGGGGTGCATAAAAAATCTATGTTAATTTTTTTTGCGTAATTTAATAATTCTTTATATTCTTTTTTTCCAAACTCTAAATATTCCCTATGTTCTCCATAAGTCGTACCGTAACTATTTTCACTTTCGTAAATTCTATTATAAAAATCTTTTGTATATAAACTTATATTATTTCTTTTTTGAAGTTTAACTGCATCAGCTCCGCAGTCTTTAGCTGACGAAAAAAGTTTTTTTGCTATATCAACAGATCCCTTATGATTATGCCCTATTTCTGCAATAATATATGAAGCAGAAGTTTTTAAATTTTTTTTTTTAAATAAATTTTCTAATTTTATCATTTTAATAAATTAATCGTTAAATAAAATTAATCATTAAATAATTGTTATCATAAACTTACAATTTATATAATCAAAAATTTAAAAATTATTTTAATTATTCGTTCTTTTTTTTTAAACTCTGTACATAAAACGAAAATTTATACATAATAAATTTAAATGCTTATAATTTAATTACCAATATACAAAAATAAATTAGGTGAATTTTATTTTTCTTTTAAAAAAATAAAAATATTTTTTTAAAATTGCTAAATAAAAAATAATATACGAGATACAATAATAAATTAAATTTAGCGAAATATTTAAATGTAACAACTTTTTTTTTATTTCATCTAAATTCTTTATTCTATTATTAACCAAAAGAATGCAGTTTCTGGAAATATTAATATTAAAAAAATTATCCTTAAATTCTTTATCAAAAATTAAAAAATTAAAAATTTTCTTCCTCTTTATAATATTTTCAAATAATATAGCTCCAAAGTTATAATTTTTATTTTTAATTATCCTCAAAAGTTCTAGAATTTCTTTTTCATCAAACTCTTCTAAATTAAAATTAACAAAACTGGTAAAGTTTCTAAATTTTTCATTTAAAAAAAAATTTTTTAGATTTATAATTTCAGCGGTATATAAAAATCTATAATAACCGTCATGAGTTCTATTCAAATATCTATTCAATTTAATATAGAATTGGGTCTTAAAATTATTACTATTATTCCTTTGCAAGTTTAACGAATATATCTCTATATATGTAAAAATTTTGCTAATATATGGAATCTGACTTGAATAATTTGAACCTAACTCAATGTAATAACGTACAGGTATGTCTTTTAATAGTATAAATACCCTAAATAAACTTACAAAATTTGATAATTTTCCAATTGAGTAGATTGTGTGCCAAAATATTCTAATGACGGTTTTTAAATTTAAATAATTATAATCATTTTTCGAACTCACTATTTTAATTTCTTTAACGACATTTTTGCATTTTTTTACATTAAACTTGATCTTCGGTAACATTTTTTTTTTATAAGAATCTTTTGAATACTCAAATGTATAATTCTTCTTTGTTAATTTTTTAATATATTCAATTTTTGTCCCGGTTAATTGAGCTCTAGGTAATTTTAATCCGTAAATTCCAAAGCTAGATGAATCTAAATGATTAAATTTTATGCTAACCCTTTTTAACAACTCTGCATCTGATCCTGAAAAATAACCTTTTGTTTTTGCATTTTCATCCAATAAATTAATTGTTAAAAAATTTTTTTTCCCAAATAAATAAGCAGAAGCACCGCCACCATTTTGCAATTGAAGATTTTCAAATTTAAGCTTTGAAAAAAAGGATCTTGAAATATATCTATCTAAATCATTAAAATTGGGATTTGTGTTATAAAATTGATAATTCATATACTTTCTAGGTATCCAAATAAAATTCTCATTAAATGCTTTGTCATTAATAAGTGAAAATATATTTCTTATAGAACTTATGCTGAAAATTGTATCATGCTGAGTAAGCAACACATAATTACCCGAAGAATTTGCAATGCCTAAATTTACAGCTTTTTCGGTAAAAAAACCTCCAAGAACATTTCTAGAATGCTTCAACGATTCATTCTTATTTAACTCTACGAATACTATATTGTCTCTATAACTTTTTTTGATGACAGAAAAAACATTGCTTATATTTTTTTCACTACCCCAATCTACTACTATAAATTCAATATTTTTAAGTAATCCTAGTTTATCAGCATTATATAAAAAATAATTAATACTAAATTCTAATCTATTTATAAAATTATCAACGTAATTATCATTGCGAGCAGTTATAATTATCGATAGTTTTTTTCTAACTTTCATTTATTTTTTTAACTTTACATAACTATTAAGGGTAATAACTTTTTTGTTCTTGAGGAAAAAAATTTGGTTACAATTTTTTAATAAATCTAACTTATGAGATATTATAATTATTGTTTTATTTTTATATAAAGTTTTAATATTTTTTATAATATTTAATGCTGATAAATTATCAAGAGCGCTAGTAGGTTCATCCATAATTATTATATTTGAATTTTGATATAAAGCTCTAGCTATACATATTCTTTGTTTCTGACCACCTGATAAATTTTTTCCTCCGTCTAATAAAAAAGTATCTAAACCCTCTTTTAAATTTTTAACAAAATTATCAAATTCTATTAATCTGCAGATTTTATTTAATAAACTAACGTTTGTGTTATTTGAATTAAAAGTAATATTATTTTTTATTGTATCATCAAACAATATAACATCTTGAGAAATATAAGAGAAAAAATTATTATCGAAATGAAAGTTATCTTTAATATTTCTTCCATCTATAATTATTTCTCCTGAACTTGGTTTCAATAAACCTGTAATTAAATTTATTAATGTTGTTTTTCCAGAACCAGAACGTCCAAAAATTCCATAAATACTACCTTTTTTAATGTTAACAGTAACATTTTCTAAAACGTATTTTTTTTGATTTGGATAGTAAAAGCTAATATTTTTAAATTTTATAAATGAATTAAATTTCTTTATATAATTCTTACTTTTTTCAATGATAAGACTTTTTTCTAAGTTCTCATATTCAGATAAGAATAATTTGCTAGAAGCTGAATAAAAAGCCAATCTTGACCACAAAAAAGATAATGAATTAAAACTTGGTAACAACCTAACTGAATATATTAAAAATATGCTTGCAGTTAAAAAAAAGGCACTCTTATCAACGTTAAAAGTGCTGAACATAAATAAAACTAAAGCAATAGTAAAAATAAGACTAAGCTCTATTGCAGATTTTGAAAGTCTAGAAACAATATTTAAATAGCTATAATTTTCATAAAGATTATTCATCTTATTTAAAAAGTTTTGTAAAAAAAAATTTTTACCTCCAAAAAGATTTATTTCCTTAAATAAAGAGAAGGTTTGTAATGTGTATTTATAAATTACACCACGAGTACTAAGCGCTAATTTTCCAATATAGCTTAATCTTTTATTGAAAGTGTAGTGATAAATAAAAACTATAATTGAGAAGAATAATAATAAAAAAGTAGTAACTAAATTATTAATCAAAAATAAAATCAAAACTAAAAAAAAGATTACTATGAATTCTTTAATTATATTCAAAAAGGCCAATAAAGAATTTTTTAAAGATTCATTTTCAATTATAATATTTCTGGTAATTTTATTTATATCTTGTGCTAAATAAGAGGTATATCTTTGATTTAAATAATAAGTAAAAAATCTTTTTACGTTAAAAATACCAAAGTTATTAATTACTTTATTCTCATATAAAACAAGAAAAAAAATAAATAGATTTTTAAAAAGGAAAATGAAAAAAATTAGTAGAGCAAAAAATTTACTATCTAGATAATTTAAAAAATTAAAATTATTAATAATAAAATCTGGTAAATTTTTTATAAAAAGAACTGTTCGTTCTGGATCAATTAAATAAGAAAAAAAAACTGGTATCAAACCAATTCCTAAAAACTCTAGAAAATAAGAAAAAATTGAAAGTAACAGTAAAAAAAATAATCGAATTCTAATTTTATAATTAAGTGTTAAAAATAAAAAAAAAATATTTTTCATAACAAACTTTGTTAACGATAATAAAAATATAACTAATCTTAATAATTATTTTCTATATTTTTGCATATAAAATGCCCAATAAAAAGATGCAACTCTTGAATTCTATCAACTCTATTTCCTGGTACTTTAATCAAGCAATCAACTTTAATATTTTTTTTTAAAATTTCACTTGTTAAAAAAATAACTTTGATTTTTTTTCTTTTTGCACTAGCAATAGCTTTCAAAATATTTGGACTCTTACCACTAGTTGAAAGCGCAAAAAGAACATCTCCTTTTTTTCCTATTCCTTCAATTTGTCTAGAAAATATTTGTGAAAAATCAAAGTCATTACCAATAGCGGTAAGATTTGATTGATCGCTTGCTAATGAAATTGAGGGTATTGAATGTCTTTTTTTTAAATATCTACCTATTAATTCTGCAGACAAATGATTACTCTCAGCTGCGGATCCGCCATTACCACAAAACATTATTTTTCTGCCTTTTTTTAGACTACTCAAAATTAAATGGATAGATTTATTTATTTCTCTTTTAAGATTTAATATATTTATGAAATTATCACGAAAGTCCAATACCGACTCTTCAAATAATTTTTCAAAATTCATAATATACATAAGACATATAATTTTTTTAGATAAATTTCACTACAAATTTGACTATTCAAAATTTTAAATTTCAAATCTACGCAGGAAAAATTAAAAGTAATAATTCAATCACTATATCTAAAAATAGATTTATTAAGTAGCGCAATATTCACTTCTTCATTCAAGCAGTGCAGGTCTTTAATTTTAATTTAAATTATTCCTCCATTTTTTCTTATCAAAATAATAATCTTGAAATGGTATCTTTATTTTCGATCTATTGCTTAATTTTTTTACAACCAAAATAATTTGTAATGGGTAATTAAATTTATTCGAAAATTTTAGTGCTTTTTTAAAGTTATTAAAATAATAATCTTTACCAGATTTGCTTTTTATTTTTTTAGAAAAAATTTTTTTTTCATAATCAAAAACCCAGAAAATTTTACTTTGGATTTTATAACCATTTAATTTATAATAGTTAGTAAGTGTATTAGGAGAAAATTGATAAAAACCATCTTTGGGCATGTTATTTATCGGCAATATATGACAAATGCTCCCATTAACCTTTAACATGTTATGTAAATTCTGAAGAGCGTTTTTTATATTAAAAATATGCTCTAATGTTGAACCGTCTAATATAAAATCTGCAATATTTTTGATTTTTTTACTAACATTATTACTATTCAAATCAAAAATTATATTAGCTCCTTGATACCCAGACACATCTAATGAAATTATTTTCTTAAATCCTAACAAATAAAAAAAGAAATCATTAATATGTTTTTTATTATTATATTTTAAAAAAGAAAATTTTTTTGAATCAATTAAATAATTATATCTATTTTTTATTTTTACTGAAGAATGGATTAGAACTTTATCAACAAAATCTTTAAGATAAAAAGCAACAGATTGCTTGCCAAGAGTTAATATTGTAGATTCTTTTTTAAAATTTACTTTAATAATTTTTCTTGCCGATCCTACAAGTATACCCATTCAAATTAATATATAATATTCAATGATCTAATTAACATTAAGAACTCCAGTCGAATTAACTTCGTCATGTATCGAATAACTAAGAATTAACAGCATTCTATCTTTTATTTTTGGTTTTTTTCCTCTGTGCAACATTCCGGTATTTAAAAACATAGTATCGCCCGTATTTCCGAAAAAACTTTTGATTTTATTTTTATGAAAAATATTATTAATTTTATCATTTAATCTTATTGGCCACTTTTTTAATAATTTAGTACTAACTTTAAATATATTTGTATTTTTGATAAACTGACTTGGTCCTTCCGATATTTTATTGATTGGATCAAGATATATAAAAACTTTAACAATTTTTTCACCATCATAATCACTATGAAATAACTGCGTATCAATTGGCAAAAGATTATTCGAAAATGAATATATTACTTTTGCAAAAACTAATTTTACAGAAGAATTATTATTATAACTTTTGATAATATCAAAAATTCTTTTATCATTGGCTAATTTTGAAATACTAGGCGCTAATTTCATAACATCCTTAAAAACAACATATGAAGTTTTCTTTTTCCAAAAATTAATTCCTTTTTTATAATCTTCTTCTGATAGTTTTGGAAAATTTAACCAATCATTATTGTCAAATTGAAATATATTTTCATAGTTGTTAAGATTAATTTTCGAGCAGTCTTTAGGTTTGTAAAAATTCAAATAGTTAACATTTTTTTTCAATTGTTTTTTTATTTGAAGTACAATTTTTTTTTCAAAAAAATTTTTTTTAATTAACCAATCGTTTTTTTTGAAAAATTTAGTATCTTTATTATTCAACAAATCAGATTTACTGACATTTGAAGAAAATGTTTTATATATATTCTTTAACTGACGAACAGCTTTTTCTATATCATGATCCATTAATAATTTATAATTGTTTTTTATTATGATTAAATATTATTTTACTACCTTCTTCGCCAAACTTTACCAGAACTTCAGGCAAATTAACATATTTTGAAACTTTTTTTTGGTATCTTTTTGGAGTAACAAATAAAAGAAAGCCTCCTCCTCCAGCTCCGCACAATTTTCCTCCTATTGCACCATTTTTTAATGCTATATTATATGCTCTATCTATAGAATCGTTTGTAACACCCATCGCCAATTTTTTTTTTAAAGTCCATTGTAAATTTAACAAATTACCTATTTTAGAAATAAAATTTTTATTATTATTGCTTAAAAAAACTTTTTCTGCCTCACAAGCAATATTGTAAATTTTATTATAATATTTTTGTTTTTTATAAACTGAGAGTATTTTCTTTTTTTCTAGTATTTGTGCTGACCTTTGAATGCCAGTATAAAAAAGTTGTACTGAACTCTCTAAAAGCTTAATTTTTTTTTTTTTTAATTTTAATTTTGTACAATTAAATTTTTTATTTTTAAAATTTATTATTTGAAATC
>Ga0214921_10002050_pt1 | contig 33378 bp, 28 predicted proteins | sample LL1505_MetaG_FD_177992 | JGI IMG/M metagenome (GOLD analysis project Ga0214921, IMG submission 177992) | Freshwater microbial communities from Lake Lanier, Atlanta, Georgia, United States - LL-1505 | ecosystem: Environmental > Aquatic > Freshwater > Lake | place: USA: Georgia | collected... | reverse complement strand
ACAAACACCATCCTCATGTTCGGTGTAAACAGTCCAGTAAGGTGCATCTGATTCAATACTTAACCTGGCCGCCCCTGGCCAAATAACCTCTGGCGTGCCAATGATTTCAGAAAAGGTGTCATCCCAAGGTTGTGGTGGTTGAGGTGCAAACTCACCAGTTGGCACAAAATCATTTCCACGTACCAACATTTTATTTGCTCTAAATAAAACCTCAGCAGAATCTCCTCTGCCAATATCCCTTGCAATCCAAGGATGAAAACCTAATGAGAAGGGCAGATCGCAACCATTAGCTTCATACTCAAGTGACCAGCGAAGTGCGTCATCTAATATCTCAAAGCTTTGAATAACCGATGCTCCGTTATAAGGATGGGGAAACTCTAGTAATTGTTTGCCACCACCTAGATCTTGCCAAGAGGAGTAAAAGCCATAGCCATGAATAGCGTTCGGTGGATCAAATGTTGTTGGCAGTTGCACACTCTCACCCTTTGTGTTTTTAACAATGCCATCTTTAATTCTTCCTGCCCAGGGCGCCATCGCATACCAACCCCAACCTCGCATATCACCATTAAATGGTGTTACAAATTGCATATCTCGCCACTGCAACGAGGCAAGACGTCCACCTTGATCTAAATCAATTGCAATTGAGATTTGATCACCATCGATGTTTAACATTTAAATAATCTCATCCCGTCCTGGTGGTAATGCGCCAGTTCTTGAAACAGTTATCGCAGCAGCCTTTGCAGCCCGTTCTAACTTTGCAATTAGTAATTGCCCAGTTAAGTTTGGTAAACCTTCTTCAACTATTGCCTCAACAAGTATTGCACCAACCGTATCTCCGGCCCCTACTGTGTCTGCCACAACCACCTTTTTAGCACCAACTGAAACCTTCTCACCTTTGCGGTAACCAGATAAACCTTTGTCACCAAAGGTAATAACTACTAACTCAGGCCCCATGGATAGCCAAGTATTTGACACATCATCAATACTTTTATCTGGATATAACCAGTAAATATCATCATCAGATACTTTTACAGCGGACGAAATCTTTATCCACTTTTCAACTTGTCTCACATACTCTGCTCGATCTGCAATCACAGCTGGCCTAATATTTGGATCAAAGACAATAGGTGCAACACTTTTAACAACGCTGGCCCACTTATGTAATACCGAGGCAGCAGGCTCTATTGCAGTAACTAATGTTCCAATATGCAGAAGTGATGGTTTTACGTTAAGTAAATTAGGTAAGCACTCTGGGGTGTAGTCAAAGGTGGCAGTTCCATCAATCAAAAACTCATATGTTGCTGCACCGGTTTGACTCAACGTAACGATTGCTAAACAGGTTGGCTTATCTGAAAACTTAACGTAATCAAGTAATACACCATCTTGGTGTAATTGTTTAAGTGCCATCTGCCCATACATATCAGTTGAGATGCCATCAATAAATTGGGTATTAATTCCAAGCTTTGCTAATGCCTTTGCAGTATTTGCCGGGCCGCCACCAACAACAGCTTTACGCTCTACTCCATCAGGAATTAAATCAATTAATACTTCACCAACAACCCAAACATCACTCAAAGGGTTTCACCCTTGCGTGCTAAAAACTCTGTTAACGCCTCAACACCAAGTAGGTGATCTTCAACTTGTGGCAGGCCGCTAATTATTAAAACCCCAAGGTAGCCATCACTTTTTGTAATCAAAGGAATACCGCCACCATGAATTGCATGGGTCTCATCTAACAAATTATTCTCTTTATGCCAATCAATTCCATTTTCTTCAGCTAACACTCTTTCATACAGTGTTGAGTGCTTTTTTAAATTAACAACTCTTGCCTTTCTACCAATCCACCAATCATTCTCTGGTGTTGAACCAGGAAGGGATGCGTGATAAACAATCCAATCACCGATACGTACTTCAACTGCAAGTGGTAATGATCGGTCTGCACCAAGTGAGGTTGCAATCTGGCCAATCTCAATTGCATCAGTATTAGTAAGTGAAGGAAGCACCAACACCTGCTCTTCAGCTAATAGACCAGCACTGGTAAAGCCGCCGGTAGTTTTACTCTCTGCCATAGGGCCACCATACGGCGTGAAACAAAGAATTTAAATCATTTGGATTTTTGGTGGATTTAGGCAGGGTATGATTCACTTCAATCAAGAATCATGATTAAGAGCAAATGCCAAGCATTGGGCTGTTTGATGATTTTCTGAGTAATTTGGGGCCTTTAGCTCAGTCGGTAGAGCAACGGACTTTTAATCCGTGGGTCGTCGGTTCGATCCCGACAGGGCCCACACTTCCTCATAAGTTTGTGAAAGTTTATTTTAAAAAGCTGGACATTGTTTTGTTATTATACAGCGATGAGTGCAATCAACTGACCTAATTCACAACGTTTAATGTTCGCTACTTTTTCAAGTATAAGTAGTTCAAATGGCTTAGCCGTTAATACTTTATTTGACAGTAAAGGCAGTTTCTGGGCTCGGCCTTAAATCGGCTACCGCCTTAAGGCCTTAATTTTTTAGCCTTTAAGTTAAAATTCTATGTATAACCAGTTATGCTTGAGTTACTCTAAAAGTTATGGTGGGTATGAAGAAAAATTTTATATCAAATACGGCAATCGTTGAAGATTCCGTCACCATAAGCACTAATGTTAAAATTTGGCATTATGCTCACATACGTAGCAATGTTGAGTTAGGGATTAATGTAATTGTTGGTAGCAATGTGTATATCGGATCTGGTGTAAGTATTGGTGACAACTCAAAAATTCAGAATAATGCTTTAATTTATGAACCAGCACAAATTGGTAATGGCGTATTCATTGGGCCTGGAGTAATTTTCACAAATGACCACAACCCTCGCGCTATGAATTCAGATAATACTCAGAAAGGTTCTTCAGATTGGAATAAAGCCGGAGTAGTAGTTGGAGAAGGTGCCTCGATCGGTGCTGGCGCTATATGTGTAGGGCCGATTGAAATTGGCAAATGGTCATTGGTTGGCGCTGGAGCTGTAGTAGTAAAAGATGTGCCAAATTATGCTCTAATGGCGGGAGTTCCCGCTAGACAGATCGGTTGGGTAGGAAAAGATGGAGTTAAACTAATTGAACAAAGTTCAAAAGTATTTAGGTGTGCGGTTTCCAAAAAACTTTACCATCTTGAAGGTTCAAATTTGATTGAAGAAGAGTAATGAAAAAATCTCAAATTCCAATTGCAAAGCCAATAATAGGACGCGATGTTCGGAAAGCAGTCAATCGGGTTTTGCGTTCGTCAATTCTGACTCAAGGCCCAGAAGTTCTTGCTTTTGAAAATGAGTTTTCATTATTAGTTAATGAACGCGAATGTGTTGCTGTAAATTCTGGCACCTCAGCTCTTCACCTTGCGCTTCTGAGTCTTGGAATTGGCGCTGGTGATGAAGTAATCGTTCCATCATTTACTTTTGCAGCTACTGCCAATTCAGTGGCACTTACCGGCGCTACTCCTGTTTTCGTAGACATTGATTTAGATACTTACAATATTGATCCCGGACTAATCGAAAGCGCAATTACTCCCCGTACTAAGGCTATTCAGGTAGTTCATCTTTATGGATTACCCGCAGATATGATTCGGATTGTTGAGATTGCAAGGAGAAACAAGCTCTTATTAATAGAAGATGCTGCACAGGCCCACACAGCCTCAGTAAACGGCCAACCAGTGGGTACCTTTGGCGATGCAGCAGCATTCTCTTTTTATCCAACAAAAAATATGACATCTGGTGAGGGTGGAATGATTGTTTTTAAAGATAAAGCTCACGCGCGGCTAGCTAGGCTATACAGAAATCAAGGCATGGAGAAGCGATATCAAAATGAGTTAGTGGGATTCAATTTACGCATGACAGACATTCACGCAGCTATCGGTAGAGCGCAACTCAAACACCTTTTAAAGTGGAGCAAAAAACGGCAAGATAACGCAATGGCGTTATCTAATCAAATCAAAAATGTAGCGATTCCCATCATTCCGCTTGGTTTTTCCCACGTATTTCATCAATACACAATTAGAGTTTCAAAAAACCGTGATATTTTTTCAGAACAGTTAACTCACTCAGGAATCGGAAATAGTATTTATTACCCAATTCCAGTGCATAAACTTCCTGCATTTAATAGCTCTATGTCATTACCTCAAACACAAATAGCTACAGAGAGCGTGCTTTCAATACCAGTTCACCCATCATTATCAAAGGGTGATTTAAAGAGAATTGCCTCTACTGTTAACGAATTAAACAGGGTTGTTAATGGCTAATCTACGCGCTGGAATTATTGGATTAGGAATGATGGGGGCCAATCATGCACGCGTACTTTCCAACTTAGATGGAGTAGATCTTGTGGCTGTGGCTGACCCTCAGGGCGATGCAAAAAAAGTGTTACCAAATTTTAATGTGCTCAATAGCGTGGAGGGTGTTATAAAACTCGGGGTGGATTATTGCGTAGTTTCGGCTCCAACTGCTTTTCATGAAGATATTGCATTGCAGTTGATCGACAGTGGTATCCATATTCTTGTTGAAAAACCACTAGCAAACACTTATGCCTCTGCACTAAAAATTAAAGATGCTGCAAAAGCAGCAAAAGTAATAGGAGCGGTTGGTCATATTGAAAGATTTAACTCTGCACTCCAGGAGGCTCGTAAAAGAGTTTTGGCGGGTGAGTTAGGTACCATTTACCAAGTTGCTACTAGACGTCAAGGTCCTTTTCCATCACGTATATCCGATGTTGGGGTGGTTAAAGATTTAGCAACCCACGACATTGACCTTACCTCTTGGCTTACTGGAAAAAAATATGTCCAAGTAAGTGCTAATGCTGCATTTCGTTCAGGTAGAAAACATGAAGATTTAATATCAATCTCAGGCTTATTAGACGATTCGATAGTTGTCAGTCACCTTGTTAACTGGTTGAGTCCACTAAAAGAGCGCAAAATTATTATTACTGGAGAAAGGGGTACCTTTGTTGCAGACACACTTCGTGCAGATCTGACCTATTACGAAAATGGAAAAGTAGATATCTCTGAAGCAGGTTTAGCCCACTTCCGTGGTGTCACCCAAGGAGATGTTCATATTCTTGCTTTTGAAAAGCCAGAACCACTTATAGTCGAGCATCAGAATTTTCGAGACGCTGTATTAGGAAAGGAATCGAATATAGTTTCATTAGAAGAAGGAACAACAACAGTACAAATCGCTGAGGCAATTATTGAGAGCTATACTTCAAAGAGTTTGGTAAGTCTATGAATATTGCCGTGATTGGTATGGGAAAAATTGGATTACCACTGGCAGTGCAATATGCAAAGAAAGGGAACTCAGTTACTGGAGTTGATATTAACTCTAGAACTGTTGCATTAATAAACCAAGGGCTAGAGCCATTCCCAGGGGAGGCACATCTTAATGAGTATTTAACAGATGTAGTGAGTAAGGAGATGCTAAGAGCAACACTAGATTACTCAGAGGCAATAAATCATGCAGATGTAATTGTTGTAGTTGTACCACTTTTTGTTAACGGAAAGGCAGAGCCGGATTTTGTAGAAATGGATAAGGCGACTGCCTTGATTGGTTCAAACATAAAGAAGGGTGCACTAATTTGCTTTGAAACTACGTTACCAATTGGAACAACTAGAAATCGTTTCGTTCCTTCCCTTGAAAGAAATTCCGGTTTAAAAGTTGGAATAAACTTTAATGTTGTTTTTTCTCCCGAACGAGTTTTAACTGGTCGAATATTTGAGGATTTACGAAAATACCCTAAAATAGTTGGTGGAATAACTAAAACCTGCGCTGAAAAAGGAGTCAATTTTTACGAAAAAGTTCTTGATTTTGATATAAGAAACGATTTATCAAAACCTAATGGAGTTTGGGAATTGGAGAGTACGGAGAGTGCAGAATTTGTTAAATTAGCTGAAACAACATATAGAGATTTAAATATAGCACTAGCTAATCAATTTGCGATGTATGCAGCTAAAATCGGTGTTAATATTTACAGTGTTATAGAATCTTCAAATTCTCAAAATTTTTCTCATATACATCAACCTGGAATATCTGTAGGAGGTCATTGCATACCCGTATATCCATATTTCTACTTAAACCAAGACAAATCAGCGAAAATAATTCAGGAAGCAAGAAATATTAACGAAGGTATGCCAAATTATTTTGTTGAGCTTTTAAGTAAATTATTGCCTAATTTAAAAAATAAAACTATTCTTATTTCTGGAATTGCATATCGTGCCGGTGTAAAAGAAGTCTATAATTCTGGTATTTTTAGTCTCACTAATTTATTGGGGAAAAAGGGATCAATCGTATATTGTGAGGACAATTTATTTTCAGCAAGCGAAATTCATGATCTGAATTTAAAAACACTTGAAATACCTGAAAGCGAAATAGATATATATATACTCCACACAGAAAATGATTTAAACTCGAATTTAACGCAAAGAAATTTCAAATCTGACTGTTTAGTGATTAATCCAAAAGATATTTTTACCGGAATTGGAACAGATATTTCGGTTTTATTATATGAGAATTTTGTTAACAGAAAAATATAATGATAAAAAATAATACCACATTTGTCTTGCTGCCGGCTTATAATGAGGGTTTGAATCTTAGACAACTAATCGAAAATTTGATTAATTATTTTGAGATAAAAGAACTAAAATTTCAGATAGTAATTTGCGACGATGGAAGTACTGATAATACTAACGATGCTGCAAAAATCTATTCAAGTAAAGATAAAAGAATCACTCTCTTGGAACACAAATTAAATAGGGGGTTGGGCGAAACTATTAGAACACTTTTTGAGTTTGCTGCGCAAAATACTAACGCAAACGATTATATTATTAGAATGGATGGCGATAGCACTCATGAACCAGAATATATTTCGCGGATACAGGATAAATTAGAATTAGGATTCGACGTTGTGGTTGCTTCAAGATTTATAGATAATGGAAGTCAATTAGGTGTACCAAATTATAGGAAATCTTTAAGTTTAATTGCAAACAGAATTTTATGGTTAATGTTCCCTATTAAGCCAAGAATAAAGGAATATACATCTGGATATCGAGGTTATAGCGCCAGAATTATCCAGAAGGCTGTGCTAATTTATGGTAATGACTTTATACAATTAAAAAACTTTGGTTTCTCATGTACAATTGAAAAATTATTGAAATTACATCTACTGGGTGCAAAGATTACCGAAATACCTTTCACTTTGCGATACGATAAGAAACAGAACGAGAGCAAAATGGTCACAAATATTACTACTTTTGGTTATTTTATTATTTTATTTTTATATCATTGGCCTCGGACTGGATGGAAGTACAGATATACAACTTCAGGTAGCATAAAAAAATTTAACTAATCATGCCAAAGTTTCCTAGCAATATTCAAGTGAAAAATCATGTTATTGAAGCAGCAGCTTCCTTTTTTGAGGAATCTCAAGACCATCTATCAAAATTACCAATTTTAAGTAGCGAAAATATTGCTTTTACCGAAAGCTTAAAGTTAGTAGAGATAGAAATTCCTAATTGGGCAAGCAGTATCATCAGCAATAAAAAACTACTTGTTCCAAGTGAATTAGTAACAGAAGAAATGCAATGGTTTAACATTGACTGGTGGGCAGCCGTGTTCATTTTACTTGAATGTTGGCATGAAAGAAATTGGGAAGAAAAATATGGTTCAATAAATTCATATTCAAATAATTTAAAAAATTGGGATCAAAGAGCATGGGAAAAACCAATTGTTAATGAGATCTTACTTTTCCTGGATTTATGGTTTAGTGAATTATTTGGTGTAAATAAAGCTCCTAACGTTTTGCCCATGTCAAACCTTACGTTAACTTTTGATTTAGATGCCATTTCAAAAGCGCCCGTACATACCCTGAAACACTTTTTATTTCTTTTTTACCGTGCGTCTAAATCTGTTAAGAAATTAAAATTTAATGAATTTTCACGAGATATGAATTATATTGTACAATTTATTATCAATAGTAAAGAAACAAATTTGTGTGAGAATTTTAAATCTTTTTTAATTTCAAATAATAACTTATCAAATATGCGAATTAATATCTATGTTTGCTTAGATAGCAAAAGAAAAATGTTCAATTTTTATGATCCACGCTACACAGTAGGCGTAGAATTACGAGAGCTGCTCGTACATATATTAAATTCTAAGATGTCGGTCGGGCTTCATACTTCAGTAAAAGCCGCCAATGATTCCGAGCTTATTAGACTTGAAAAAAACATGCTTGAGGGAATTATTGGTTATTCTGTTAAAGATAATAGAAACCACTGGCTAAGGTTTTCGTGGCGTGATACATGGAGTGCTTTAGAAGGAAATTTTTTTGAACATGATGAAACCCTTATGTTTAACGACAGACCAGGTTTTAGAAATTCTATGAGCTTTACATGGAAACCCTGGAATTCACGCGAGAATAGAACTTTTGATATTAGAGCCACGCCAACCATATTTATGGATTCTCATTTCTATATGTATTTGGATCTAAGTCCTACTCAGATAAGGGCGGCTATTTGGGAATTATGGGAAAAAAACAATAAATTCAACGGAAGAGCCTCAGTATTATGGCATCCACATACCCTATCTCCTAGATATAGTTGGCATGTTGGGTTTAATGAGGTTTTACAGATACTTCAATTAAATAAGTGAGCAAGGATTTTATGTTGAATTTCAATAAATTTTTACCGTATTTTTTAGTGAAACGTTTATGGGGCGACCGTAAAAAATATGGAAGTACTCCATTTAGAAATGATTCAGATTGGTCTACTTGGCAGAAATTATACGTACAATTTAACGAAAAGAATCAAAACAGAGGAGTAGGATTTTTTGTTAATAAGCAAGGTTATAAGATTGCTGCGAAAGTTAATTTTAGAGATAAATCTTTACTAGAATTTGGGCCTGGAAAGCTATTACATTCTAAATATTGGTCGGATAAACCTAAAAAATTTATAATTGTGGATGTACATGCCGAAATGGCAAATATGGCTGAAAGGGTATTGATTAAACAGAAAGTAAATTATAAAAAAATTATTGTTAAACGCAATGAAAAGCTTAAAATACCTAATAAAAGCGTGGATTTGGTAAGTACTTTTTTTGCGTTAGAACATATTGAAAATTTAGATGAACACTTGAGAACTATAAAGAAGGTTTTACGACCAAATGGCATCTTATTCGGAGCAATTCCACTTGAAGGTGGATTAGCTTGGGGAACTGGTAGGTACTTCACAACTCGAAAATGGTTTAAGAAAAAAACTTTAATCGATCCAGATAAAATAATTTGTTGGGAACATCCAAATTTTGCCTCAAAAATAATATCAGAATTAGATAAGAATTTTAAAAAAGTTGAAATTTGTTATTGGCCTTTTGGAAAATTATTTCCAAGTAAAAATTTTAATTTAGTTTGCTCTTTTATTTACAGAAATGTAAAAAATCCATGAACCCATATTTAGATTTAATTAGATCGACACTTCCAAGAATTTTAAGTAATTTAAATTCCAATAAACTTCACCCACTTTATGGAAATTCTGATAGAAGATATTGGAGTTGGCGCACAATTGATTTTACTAATTCTACGAATCAAGGAGTTGTCGATGGAATGCTAAAATTGTATGATGCAAATTTATGGCCGTATAGTTCCCATAAAGATGAATTCATTGAAAGACTTATTTCAGTTTTTACTGCTACTCGGAAAATAGTTAGAAAAGACGGTAGCCTTGAAGAGTCATTTCCATATGAAAAATCTTGGTGTGTATCGGCTTTAGTTAGTTACAATTTAGCTGGTGCATTGAATAATTTAAAAAATATAATTGACAATGATACTTATGATTTATGTAAAGATACAGTTCAAATTATTCAAACTTTTGTATGCAAATATCCAGAGAAACATGCGGTAATCGCAAATCATTGGGGGGCTGCTTCCGCTTCTTTGTTTCGCGGCTATAAACTAACTGGAGATGCGTATTTACTCAACAGAGCTAACAAATTTCTCGAGACCCTACTAAGTTTTCAAAATGAAGATGGCGCTTTTATGGAGTATCAAGGATTTGACCCCGGTTATCAAACTTTAACAATGGACTATTTAGCAGACATTTATATTGAACATGGAGTGAAAAATATAGAAAAAAATATAGAATCTTCTTTGAATATTTTAGATCATTTTGTCCTGCCGGATGGATCTTTTGGAGGAAACTTCGGTTCCAGAGGAACACGCATATATTATCCGGGTGGAATTTCAAAATTAGCTGAGTTTTTTCCTAAAGCTAGAGTTATAACACAAAAAATGAATTTTAATATATCTCACCAGAAAACTATCACTTTACTTGCGGTTGATGATGGAAACCTAAGTCCACTTTTTAACTCCTATGTCGATTCTGCAATTGCTTGTAGTAAAGAAGGCAAACAGACAAATATAACAGAGATTATTACTGAACCATACAACTTTAGAATACACTATAAAAAAACCGGAATAATTATTGACAAAAATCGCAACCAACATACGTATATATCCGTAAATAAAGGTGGTTATTTTGAAAATTATGTAGAGAATCATCAGATAATTCGTGGTAATTTATCAAGATTCGTAAAAAATAGAAATATTGTAACTGCGGAAATTTATAATAATACAAACGTTGCAAATATAACCGGAGATGTAATTACAGTTGAATCAAAATTTGGTATTTATAATCCAAAAATTCAAAATGCTTTTAATTTATCTATGTCACGACTAGTTTTTTTCATGTCTAAAAATTCAGTTAAAATAAATCAATTGTTGAAAAAAATAATTGTTAAATTCTTTTTTAAAGAAAATTTTATAAAAGCGTTTTCGCACAAACGAGTAATATATCTGCAAGAGCAGCTGGTCCATGTTGACACATTTGACATTTCAGGTAGCAAGTATATCAAACTAAATGATAATAATAATTATTTCAGTGAAATGGCCAGTGCCGGCTATTGGCAAATCGGAGACGAAAATAATCTTGAGGCTAATAGTGATTCCTAGATTTGCGGTGGAATTTTATCCTATAGAAACTCTAGTAAAGTTTTTATTTCAAAATAAATTGGTTGAAAAATTTGAAAATGAATTTTCGAAAAAAATTGAGGTGCATAAATCCTCCGCTTTCCCATATGGCAGAGTTGCATTGCTAGCTGCAATAGAAGCATTAGAACTAAAAAACCAAGAAATAATTGTTCCAGCTTATACCTGTTCGGTTGTCGCTCATGCAGTGAGTTTATCTGGAAACAAAGTTGTTTTTTGTGACGTTGAAGAAGAAACTTTTAATATAGATTTAGAAGAATTACGAGGGAAAATAACAACTAAAACTGGGGCAATTATTGTAACAAATAATTTTGGACAATCCGTGAATCAGGATAAGTTGAAGCATTTGTTAGATCAATATAATTCCCAAGTTAATAGGAAAATTTATTTAATTCAAGACTGTGCTTATTCATTTGATGCCCAATGGCAAGGAAAAAACATTAGCCAATTCGGTGATGTAAGTATTTTTGGCTTAAATATTTCCAAATCTGTTAGCTCCATATTTGGGGGGATGTTGAGTACAAATGATAAAGAGATTTTTGATTCAATAACAATGTGGAAAGAGAAAAACTTAAAAAAAGCTGGACTTAGAAAAAACTTGCGTAGAATGATATATATTTCCTCGGCAAAAATTGCATTTACAAAACCATTATTTAGCATTACATACTTTATAAAGAAAAAAACAAATCTTTTAAACCATTTGGAAAATGCATATCACAGAGATGGAAAAATAAGATTTCCTCCCGATGCTGGGACTGTTATTTCTAAATTTGAATGTGCGGTAGGAATTGCTAATTTGAAGCATTATCACCGAAACAAAAAATTACGTCAAGACATATCTAGGAAGTACCAAAGGTTGATATTATCCATAGAAGAATGGAAACCTATAGCTTTTGATGATGGGGCAAACCCATCGCACTTTCCAGTACAAGTTAGTGATAAGCGAGCTGTTATTAGTTATTTCGAGGGTTTTGGCATTGAAATTGGAGAAGTTATTGATTATTCTATTCCAGAAATTGAACCATATGTACAAGATCAGATAGATGAGTATTTGATCGCAAGAAAATTATCCAGTTCAATTGTAAACCTGCCACTTAATTTAAAAGCTTATAATAAGATTGAAAAGTTAATATCTTCTAATAAGAATAATTTTTTCTAACATATATGTTATGGTTTCGATATGATTGAGTTTGGCTCAAAAAAATTACTAATAACAAGTGATATAATTTTAGCCACTGAAATTCAAAATGAGTTTGGCTTAAATAATTTTCAAATAGTTCTAGATAAATCGCCCCAACTTTTACGAACTATTAAATTAATTTTTCGCCGGAAATTGACTGTAGGTCAAGTATTAAAAATTTACATGTGCCGTAATAGAATGAAGAAAAAATCAGTTGATTATTCCTCGAAGTTAACTGTTACAAATCAGTATGAGTTACTAGACATTGTGGAAAACTTTAAACCTGAGTTGTTGGTAGCAATTCAATGTTCTATGATTTTCAATGTAAGTAGATTTCCAACTAAGTTGAAAATGCTGAATATTCACGGAGCAAGTTTGCCTCAGTACGGTGGTTTAGGAGCGCTATTTAGGGCCATTGCTGATGAGTCATATAATCAAGAATGTGTTTTGCACCTTTTAACAAATGACATTGATAAGGGAAAAACTCTTGCAAGTATAAAATATTACCTAGATCCTAATTTATCATATTGTCAAAATTACGAGCGTTCCATTATCGCCGGGAAAAAACTAATCGAAGAATTATGTAATGGTGATTTGATTTGAAAAGAAAAATCAAAATATTCTTAATAAATTTTGCTTCTTTTTTTAATGAATACTTTTTATTACAAATGAAAATGCCAATTTATTGGTTAAAAACTTTTAAGTTGGGGTTTACTTCAATGTTTCATAAACCAAGCAATTCGTATTCCTTCAGTTGGCAAAATTCGATTAACTTTCTTTTTTACGAGAGCAAAATAATTAAAACAGAATTAATCTCACGATCAAGTACTGCAAAATCAATTGCTAAGAAAAATAAATTAGCTGAGTTTTGGATTACTCCACTAACGCTGTCAATATATGTAAGATACAAATACTTAGTACCGTTAATTTTATCTCCAGTGACTATTATATCTGTCTTATTATTTTTGAAAGATGATATATATGACTATCGATCAGCAATAATACTTTTGGTATTATTCAGCAATTTTTCTTTTATGATAACTTTTCTTAATATGAATTATCAGATTCTCGGTTGGGTCTTCATACCTTTGTCAATGTTCTTTATTTCAAATAGACAAGAATTCTTAGCGGTTGTGATGATTTTACTTTCATTGTATGTGGCAATCACGCCGGGTTTCTTATGCTTTCCAATATTTGTGTATATGTCGGATTATAACTTTTTAATCTTTGTTCCCTATATAGTTGTAAGCTTAATAACTATTTATCGCATCGTATGTAATAGAAAGAGAACGTCTCCATTAAAAGCGATTAGGTCTATTGCTAGTTTAATTGGATTGTATAAGTTTAAATCAAAGTATAAGCGTAAGTCAGCTTTACGGGATAAGACATTTTTATATCAAATCATTTTACTCTCCATGTTTATTGGACAAGCACGAATTGATAACAAGCACCAATTGATTATTCCATTATTAAGTTCAGTCATAACAATTCTAAATGAAACTGGATTTAGAGTTGCCGATTGGGAGAATATATTTATATTAAACATGATCAGCATGATTTTTTTGATATTAAACAATGATTTTGATATATTTTTATCAATAATTTTATATTTATACCTTAACCCACCCTCAAATGCGTTTGGCATCCCCGTTACAAAAGTTGGCCAATATAGAAAGTATAAATTAGTTGGTCCATTTAATTATGATTTATCGGTAAACAACACTATTAGTTTACTACATAGATTAGAAAGCCCAAAAATCTTATTTCTTTATTCCGATCCAAAAGGGCATTATGAAAAACTTTTCCAAGGTTATGGGTATTTGGTTTCCCTGTTCTCGTACTGTGCAGCAAAATGCAGTATACAAATACTTCCAGACTGGGATTATGTAGCGAGTGAGGCGAGTAAAGAGTTCCCAAGCCTTTGGATAAGCACCATTGGTGACTTAAATACTAACTGTGAGCTATTCAATTTCAATTATGTATTTGTTTTTGCGAATAATGAATTTTCAGAAATAATGGCGTCTAATGATAATTTTCAGTTTATCAACTCATTTGAAGTTTCAGAATTGATAGGATTTAAAACGTCAAGTGAGTTGAGTTCAACTGTGGTTAAAATTTATCGGCATGTAGTGGTTTCTTAGTAATTAACTTTATGTGAGTCATAACTTATAGTTACAATTTATTATGTAAATAACATTCATTGAACTTTTATTCGAATGAGTTTAACCAAGAGGCTAAAATCATGGCTCCCCATAATTCACGTGCATCAGATTTAGATATAATTTTACTTATATTCTGAGTATTAACACTTACTCCCGGGATTGAATGTTTGTTTAGAGAATCAATAAGAAGGGTAATTTCCTCGATCTTATCTGATTTAATCCATTTTAAAAGAGGTACTGGAAATCCAAGCTTATCAGTTCTTTGAATTACTCTATCTGGTACAACTCCACTAAGTGATTTTCGCAGAATTTCTTTAGAATTATTTTCTGATAATTTAAGATTGCTTGGCAACTTAATCATAAATTCCACCAAATTTTTATCCAGAAATGGAACACGTGCCTCAAGCCCATGACTCATACTCATTCTATCTTCAACTTGAAGGATGCTAGGAAGAAATCTCAACATTTCATACCTAACTAACGAATCATGCATATTTAATTGAGAAATTCCTCGCTCTGGATCAATTAACTCTAGTAATTTTAAATTGTGCAATTCACTAATTTCTGGATCAATGGATAAAATCTGATTTTCTTTTGCACCTCTTTCAATTGTAGCCATAAAACCCATCATTGGAAGACTTAATCCACCCGCATCCTTAAATTTTAAGAATAAAGATTCGTAACCTTCAATGTTCTGGGGAATTTCTTGAGAAACAAATGGATTAACTCCCGCGATTTTCTGGGTTGCCCAGATTGCGAATCGGTCTCTTGTATATCCAAGAAATAATTCGTCACCACCAGTGCCGGAAAGAACAATTTTATGACTCTTTGCAATCACTTTGGAAACAATATAATGTCCAACAGATCCAGGGCCAGCTACTGGAAAATCTAATGCAGAAGCAACCATTGGTAGTGCTTGAAAGTAATCCTCGCTAGAAATGTCAATTATACTTAAATTTAAACCAGCTTTTTGAGCGACTAATTTAGCGTAATCAGATTCATCAAATCCTTTGTCTAAATATCTCCCCATAAATGCTTGTTTGACTCCCCCTTGTGCAGCAAGTGCAGAAATTGCAGAACTATCTAAACCGCCAGAAGTTATTGTAGCTACATCAACATCTGCAATTAAATGGCTTCTAATAGCTGATTCAAGTAGATCTCGTAGTTCATAGATCGCGGCACTTTCGGTAATTTTGTTGACAGAGTTGCTTGCTAAGTGGTCTTCTAAATCCCAATATTTGTGGGAGCTTATTCGCCCGTCTGCTATAACCAGTATATGAGCTGGTGGCACTGAATAAATATCTTTGAAAAATGTCCGGTCAGATAATTGAAATTGATATTTAACCCACTCGCTCACGCCAATTTCATCTAAAGGACGCGAAAGTGCTTTAGCTAAAGGTCTAGCTTCTGAAGAAAACCATACATCCTCATTTTCCTTTGAAAAGTAAAGTGGTTTAACGCCAAGTCGATCTCGGCCAAGCCAAACACTTCTACCACCAGCCGGATAGAAAGCAAAAGCAAACATTCCCTCCAGCTTTTCAATACCCGAGATACCATATAACTCCAAAACTGCTAACACTACCTCAGAATCAGATAAAGACTTAAAATTAAAATCATTTCGCAAAGAACTTCTCAACTCTTTATAATTGTATATCTCGCCATTAATAATTAAGACTGAGCCACGATCAGAAACTAATGGCTGATCAGCACGACTACTTAAATCAATTATTGCAAGCCTATGGTGACCAAAAATATAATTCTTTCCTTGAGAATTGGGGAATGACCCTTCAAATATTTTATTGCCATTAGGGCCTCTGTGCTTAACTCCATCAAAGAGCACATAAAAATCATGCTCTACTTTGGGTCTAACTTCATCAGAGATTACTCCAGAAATCCCACACATAGTAGAATCTTATACTACTATTGAAAAATACAGAAGAGATAGAGCTACCTATAAAATACCTGATCATATTTAATTTAGCTAAAGAACTTTTATATTAATTCGATCTAGTTTGGCATATCTACATTTGACAGAAGTTTCAGTATGTAAAATTCAATCGAGCAAATTGAGCCAATAATAATGACTCAGGTTACTTTACTTAATAAATCTTTGCCCAACAAAAATAAACTTAAAAGCACCAGATCCGCTCGGGTTTATGTTTTCTAAATTTTCATTAACTTTCATTGCAAAACGCGGGCCGAATAACATTTTTAACGGAATAACTATCCAGAAGTAAGAGCCGAAGCATAAAACCTTACTAAATTCAAATTTTTCGGAAAAATGATTAATTCGACTAAAACTTGGCACTCTTTTAAGAGTTGATTTTGTTCGCTCACCTTTATAATAATGAATTCTTCGGTTTAATCTATAAAAATAGTTATGGTTTAGACTATCCATAATGACTAAGTTTCCACCAGGCTTTAGTAACCTAAATATTTCTTGGTTTACTTTCAAAGGATTTCCATAGCTTAAAACATTACAACACACAATAAAATCAAAAGTACGGTCAATTATCGGAATCGACTCCATATTTGAAGCTATTGTTTCGATACCTCTTCCAATTTTTGCACGTAAGGCTTCAAGTGATACTTCAGATATATCTTGGGCCACAACATGGGCGCCAGTTTTAACGATGATCTCTGTATGACTCCCTGTGCCAGCACCAATTTCTAGGACCCTCATTCCTGGCTTGATTAGGCTACAAATTAATTCATAATATCTATCAAATATTGGACTTATAAATTCAGAATAATTTGTTTGATCGAAATCTTTGTTTTTAATTTTCAATAGTTCATCTTTAGCACGATTATCGTAGCGGTTTTTCTCTAGTTCTGAGTCACTAATTAATCTCTTATTTCGAACATATTTTTTAATCATTTTTCATCGCAAGTACTTCTAGCATTTTAACAATTTTGTCATAAACAATATGTCCAGAGAAATCCTTATTGTAAGTTTCTAAAGCAGCTTGGCCCATTCGTCGAAATTGCATTGGATTAGTTTCCACTTTTTCTAACGCCTGTTTCAAAGTGTAAACGTCAGAATAAATAAGTCCAATATTTTTTTGTACTATAAATTGAGAAGCAGAACCAGTCACGCTGGAAAGTAGAGGTTTTCCGTATTGCATGGCATCAAAAAATTTGTTTGGTAAGGATTGTGAAAACTCTAAATCATATTTATATGGTGCTATAAACACATTAGTTCGCTCTGCAACGACTTTTGACTGAACGGCGGTAATTCTACCTAGGATAAAAATATTTGAATGGTTCTTGGTTTTTTCTTTTAAATCTTGAAAACATGGGCCATCTCCAGCAATTACAAATTCTGTTTTGCTATTTTTAAAAGCCTCGATTACACAATCCCAATCAAATGCGTTAGATAAACTTCCAATAAAGCTGCATCTACTTTTTTTATCGTCTAGTACACCAATTTTGTCTAACCATTCTCTTGCATTAATAATTTCATCATTAGAGTAACTTGTCTCAATGTTTGTTAAATAATTAACCGAATCATAAACATTGATTTCTCTATTAGCTATTTTTACACTTAAATCTAAAAAATCCGGTGAAATTGAACTGATGCTTGTTGCGGTACGAAAAGTATAATTCATTAAAAAATAATATGGAGCTAATATTAACTTCCCCATACGCCTAGCGTAATTTGGTAGTGCTCTCAATAAAACGTCAGGCCACATATCTTTTACATCAAGAACATACGGGATATTATTTTTTTTTAAGAATCTAGACATAATCCAGGCAACCTCAATTGGCGGGTAACCTATAAACGCAATATCTGGCACCTGTTCTTTTTTAAGGGCGACATTCAAGTTAAATGCAAGTTGGGCGTGGTCAAATAAACGTTTTATTCCTTGATTTTTCTTATATCCAACACTATCAATTAGTTTAATCTGTAAATTATTTTTATATTGTATTGTCCTTGATTTTTTATACCGGTGTCTTTTAGTAAAATGGTCAAAGTTTGCGGACCATAATGTAACTTTATGTCCTTTATTTACTAAAGAATTAGATAAATTTATTGCGCGCATTGCTCTAGCACTACTATCATCTATTTGTAGTGGTTCACCAGTTTGTAAAATCCAAATTTTCATATTTTTCGCGTTCTTACTATTTTATTTGACCCAGGTGGTGGCTTAGGAAAAAGTTCTTTCTTGCGCTTAGCGGTAGTAATCAATTCAGCTGGCGCTTTTAGATTCTTAAGTATTAAGGCATTTATTTTGAGTGCTGTTGATCGAGAAAAGATCGACAAAATGGTAACAACCAGAATAATTACGTCGATATAAATGCTATTATTTTTTATATAAAATAATCCTAATGAACTTTTCCCAGGTCTAATCAATTGGTTATAGGCAATATCTGGGTTTGCTTTACCAGCTAAAATCTCACCTTCATCTGAAAAAACTATTGAAGCAAAATCAGTTATACCTGGCTTCACTGATAATAAATTCTTTTCAGTACTCGTGTAAATATCTGTTTCGGACTTAACATTTGGGCGAGGGCCAACCAAACTCATATCTCCTTTAAGAACATTCCACAGTTGTGTTATCTCATCAAGTTTGTACCTTCTAATAAAGTGACCAACCGGTGTTATTCTGCTGTCATTTATTGCAGTTGAATCAACCCCTTTTTTATGTGCATTTACAACCATAGTTCTTAATTTTATAATTTTAAATGGTTTTTCATCTTTACCTACTCTAATTGATACGTAAAATGGAGATTTAAAATCATGTCTCCAAATCAAAAAAATTGCGGTGATTAAAGGTAAACTAAAAAATAATAAACCAAAACTTGAAAACAAAATATCCATTATTCGCTTAAAAAATACAGTAAATATACTCATGTTAATTCCTCTATTTTCTATAAAAATTCTTAATTGTCTCGCAGACATAGTAAACATCTTCATCACTCACAAACATGTTAATTGGTAACATTAAACACCTTTCAAAAAATTTCTCCGTTTTTGGCAACTTAACATTAAAACCGAGTACCTCCCATTGATGGACAGCCTTTCCACCCCATTGAACAATTGTGCCAATTCCTTTATTGCTCAACTCTTTTTTCAATTGATCTCTATTATTTGCCTGAAGCTCATAGTTTTGATAAACATCGAAATTTTCAGCATTTTCGACGGGGGCAGGTGGTAGTTGTAATTCTTCTAATTGCTTCAATTCGGTGTTATAAATATCTGCAATCTCTCTTCTTCTTTTAATGACAAGATCATATTTTTGGAAGTTGTTACTTAGAATTGCTGCTTGTAAGTTATCTAGGCGGCTATTTCTTCCCCAGGACTTAACCTCACCCTTAGGATCCCTGCCATGGTCGTGGAGTTGAAAAACTTTCTCATAAATATCATTACGATTAGTAATCACTGCACCACCATCACCGAGGCTTCCCAATACTTTCGCAGGATAGAAACTAAAACTAGCAGCATCACCAAAAGTTCCAGCACTTTTACCTTTAAATTTGGAGCCAAGGGCCTGGGCTGCATCTTCAATTACTACTAATTTTTTATCATTAGCTATCTGCATTATCGTTTGCATATTACAAGTCCTACCGTTTAATTGAGTAGGAGAAATACCAACTGTATTTGCGTTTATTGAACTTTCAAGTGCACCCACGTCAATCAGTCCATCATCACCAATATCTACCGGGACAGGTGTTCCACCGGCAGTAATAATCGCAGAAGCAGTTGCCAGCATAGTGTGGGAACTAATTATTACTTGATCACCTTTTTTTAAGCCAATGGCTAGCCAACATAGTTCAAGTCCGTCAGTAGCATTTCCAACACCGACTGCGAATTTTGATCCAGTGTATTGTGCTAATTTATTTTCAAACTCAATTAAGTCACGTTGCATAATGTAAGCGCCACGTTTACCAACATCTTCTAAAACCGCTTGTATTTCTTCTTTGTTGTCCAGAAATAGGCGAGGGTAATCAAAAAACGGGACTTTTCTGTCTGCACTCATTTGCTGGTGATTTTAGTCGCTAAAGGTTGCAAGTGAAACTTTCACCACATCTTCTGGTGTTGGGTAGTAGATTTTCTCAAGTGCTGGGGATGATGGGGCTGGCGCAAAAGGCAATGTTACTCTTCTAGGGCTTGATTTAAGGAGTTTAGGACTAATACTCTCAGTAACAGTTGCAATTATTTCACCTGCAAAACCGGCTGGAGACCATCCCCCATCTACAGCTACGAGTCTTCCAGTTTTCGCAACAGATTCAAGTATCGCCTGAGGGGATATTGGGCTTATAACTCGCATGTCAATTACCTCGGCTTCAATTCCTTGTGCGCTAAGAATTTTTGATGCTTCTAAAGCAAGATGAGTTGAGTAGCCTGCCGAAACAAGTGTTAGATCGTCACCGCTTTTGATAATTTTTGGTCCTTGTGTTTTTAAATCCAACTCACTAATTGGCTCTAACTCTTCTTCATTTGCATATAACCATCGATCATCGATGTATATGACGGGATCACCAGATAAGACTGATGCAATTAATAAATCTCTGGCATCTGATACAGAATATGGCATTACAACGCGTAACCCAGGAATATGGGCGAACCATGCGTGCAACGCCTGTGAATGTTGTGCACCTTGTTCACCACCACGATTAATGATGGTCCTGATAGTTACACCTGCATGCGCCTGACCGCCCATCATGGAGGACCATTTTGCCGCCTGATTTACAATTGCATCCATTGCGTAAAGCATAAAATCCATACGAGGGTGAACCATTATTGGTTTCATACCAGCCAACGCAGCACCCACTGCAGCCCCAGTGCATGCTGATTCTGCCACTGGAGTGTCGATAATTCTGTCTATCCCAAACTCCTTATCCAAATCTGTCATTGAATTTCCAACATACCAAGGACTCCAAAGTCCTTGGCCAATAACAAAAACCTCTGGGTACTTTTCAAGTAAGTAAGAAAAAGCGTCACGTACGGCACTCCCATAGTTGCTTATCATTTTTTTGCTCATGCTAATCTTTGTAAACAAAATCAAATAAAGATTTCAATTCCGGCGCATGATCATCAGAAGCTTGCTTCCATGCCAAATCAATTTCATTAGTGATGTTTGCTTTTATTTCGATAAGTTCATCTTCAGTAAATAAATTTGCTTCAATTAGTGCCACCTGAAGTCGAATTATGGGGTCTCTCAATTTCCAAAGTTTTAGATCTTTTGGAGATCGATTAATTCCAACATCTATATCTTCTCGCCAGTCAACATGGCCATAGTGTCGGTATGTAATTGCTTCAATAAATACTGGTATTTTTTCTTTTCTTGCAATAGCGATTAATTTAGATGCGGCATTCTCTACATTTAAAATATTATTTCCATCAATTATTTCAGTAGTTATGTCATTTGCAATTGAAAATCTTGCAACTGATTGAAGCGGCTGCCTTTGTGAAATATGCATGTGGCTAGAAAATAAATTATTTTCACATACAAAAAGTACTGGCACTCTAAGTTGTCGCGCTAGATTTAAAGATTCATGGACTACACCTTCTTCAATTGCTCCATCTCCAAAGTAAGTAACTGAGATATCGTCCTTGTTTTGCATTTTTAATGCTAAGGCGGCACCAACTGCTAATGGGACAGTTCCCGCAACTATTGGAACAGAACCATGAAATCCATTGGGACCATCCCATAAGTGCATCGAACCACCCATTCCTTTCGTGAGCCCGGTTGATTTCCCGAGAACCTCGGCAAACAACTTGTATGGACTAGATCCCATCGCTAAAAGGTGAGCATGTGATCTATGTCCACTAAAAACTTTATCTGATTTCCGTAAGTATTTTGAAATTCCAACAGCGATCGCTTCCTGCCCTGCGCCTAAATGAACTGGACCACCAATATGACCCTTTTTACGCATAACTGCAATTTTATGTTCGACCAATCTAATTTGAATCATACGAGAAAATTGATTAATTAATTCTTGCTTTGGCCTAATGTCTAAATCAAGGTTTTGATTCATAATCAAATTCAATTCACCAGAGATAAAAATATCCTCACCATCTTCAAATTTCATTTATATTCCATGCAAAGAAGGAACTTTTGTATGACGAATATGCTTGTTTTCACCATAGTAAGCAATTTCGTTTTCACCTATTAATATTTCATTTAGTTTTTCACCTGGCCTTAAACCAGTATATAAAATTTCAATTTCTTTACCAGAGTCAGCAATCATTTTTTTCGCAACATCATTGATTTTAACTGGTCCACCCATATCTAATATCAAAGTTTCACCACATTTACCCACCAAGATTGATTTTAAAACTAAGTAAACAGCTTCTTCAACTGTCATAAAATACCTACTAACTTCTTGATGCGTTACAGTTATCGGACCACCATTCTTTATTTGCTGGCGAAAAGTATTCAAAAAAGAACCATTACTTCCGACTACATTTCCAAATCTAACTGAAATATATTTTTTATCAATTTCATCAATCCCTGAAATAATTCTCTCGCATAGATATTTGCTTTTACCTAACTGACTAATTGGTTCGGCAGCCTTGTCTGTTGATATATTAATAAAATATTTAACATTATTTTCTAAACAGCAATTAATCAAATTATTTGTTGCAAGCACATTTGTTTTGTGTGCTTCTTCTGGAAACTTTTCTAGCAAAATTAAGTGTTTCAGTGCGGCAGCATGAAATACAATGTCAGGCTTTATTTCAGAAATGATCTTTGCTACCGAATCGGAATCTCTGATGTCACACAATATTATATTATCATTAACAAATAAGCCATCATTGTTAATACTTAAACTTAAATCCAGTAGAGAATTTTCATTTCGATCAAGTAAAAATAAATCTGAACCATTAATACTACTTATCTGTCTGGCGATTTCTGAACCAATTGAGCCGCCCGCACCGGTAACTAAAATTCTTTTGTTATGTAGAAAACCTAACAAATCACTTTTATCATAGGTAATTTGCTGTCGACCTAGTATATCCTCAATCGAAAGGTCCGATATATCTGATAACTTTAAATTTTTTTCCAGAATTTCAAGTGCATTTGGAATAATTCTAATTGAGATTCCTAAATTTTTACATCTCTTTTCCAGGCTAATTAAATTTGCTGAGCTGATATTTGTGATTGCCACTACTAAAATTTCTGGATTGCTGATACGTACAATTTCTTCTAGATTATGAATAGTACCCAATACTTTTCTTCCCCGAAACATGAAATTTTTCTTATTTATGTCATCATCTATAAACCCAACTGGACCATAATTATCCGAACGATATAACATTTGATCTACAATCTGTTGTCCAGTTATACCAGATCCGTATATTATAGTTTTTACTCCAGTTTTCTTATTAAAAATATTTTTGTTTAGTCTACCACTTAACACAATCCGAAACGCAGTTTGCAATATAAGACAAACCATTCCACATAAAATTGGCATTAATTTAGGAACATTTGGGAAGGCAAAAATAATTCTATTTGTGGTTAATATTAAAGTTGTTAACAATAGTGATAAACCAATTCTTAACATTTCTTCAAAAGAAGCTTTTATTAATTGAGTTTTATATACTGCAAAAATTATATTGTTTAGAAAGTAAACAAATGATCCTAAAATACCTAAGATTAAAATATCACTAAGATTTTCTTTTACAATCAAACCATCGTAATGGATAAGGCTTGCGATAAATGATGCAATTATCCATAAAACAGATTCTATACTTATACGAACAATTTTTCTAAAATTAAATATCGGCAATAGATTATTTCTAGCTAATGCATTCAAGCCTCTCATTGCCCTACCGTATACCATAAATTCATATCACCTCATTTTAACATTAACTATATGGCGCTGAATGAGCCAATTATCCCAGATGTTTAGTCAGCGATAAATCTTGAATGTAAGGTTAAAGAATTTTTCGGCCATAGCCTGAATACGTTTCATTATTGCATAGTAGTTATCCCAATTCTTAAAATCCCTGGTAGTTTTTCTGGGTAAGTTAAGAAGTTCATCAAATTCACTCATATCAAGTCTCAGTTTTCTACAGATATATTCTGTATCACGTCCCAGTTCACTTAAGTCATAAGCAGGCTTACTTAACAAATCTAATGCTTCATTTCGTAAAATTTGACCACTAACAATTTCACTTGATAAATGAGCTCGTCTTTTATCAATGCCAAACCTTTTCACTAAGTAGTATTCTTGGAAAAATTTAGTAAAATTTGATTCTCCATGCTTGCGTGGGTAAGGTTTCCATCCAGTACGTTCCTCTAATTCTTTAATTGCCAACTTCTTGTCATATTTTATAAAGTTTAATGGTCTTATCGGTTTTATCCTTTTAACGAATGGATAATAAAAATAGTATTTAGAAAATGATGTTGTTGGATATTCACTAAGTTTAAACATTCCGAATGTTTTATGGATATCAATTAAATTTCTTGCATCCATCGAAGATCCATGCCAGTTTTTAGGAAAAATACCTTCAGTTGCTGTATTGCCACCGTTGATTACAAATCTAATTTTGTTTATTTGAGCAAATTTGTATATAGCTGAAAATATAGCGTGGTCTTGAGGCACATCTTGATTTGAAATTCCAGATTTTAAAAATGATAACTGTAAATCACGCATTTCGCTCCAGTTAACAACATACGTATTAAGTTTCCAACCTGTAAAGTCGATTATTGATTGAATATTTCTAATTGCAACTTCAGAATTCCACCCAGTATCAACATGTAATAAAAGTGGATTTAATCCCAAATCGAAACACTTAAGAGCCAAAAATGAGCTATCTAAACCACCGCTAATTCCCAGAATACAATCATATTCAACATGTTTTTTCGAACTCTTAATCAATTTTACCATTTTTTGTAGATTTTCGTTAGGTGAATTTTCACTATTCATAGAACTACTTATGTCGGATAACATTTTGAAGCAATTGTTACACCCTTTTGTGCCCATAAAAAATATATCTGGATCAGAAGTATCCATAACACAAACTTCGCATACTTGATATTTCATTATTATTTATACCTATCTTAAAAAGCGTTCAATATGTTCATATTTTGGGTAATTAATCAAAATGCTATCGCGTGATCCATAGAATACAAATAATGAACCAGCTGCAACTGCATCAGCTCCTGCTGTAATTGCATCAGATAAATCCTCTATTTTTCCAGCCCCACCATGTGCAATTATAGGAACTTTTATAAAATTCTTAACTTTCATAATTAATTCTAAGTCAAAGCCCGATAAAGTACCTTCTCTGTCATATGAAGTAATAATTAACTCACCAATTAAACTATTTTTAAGTTTCAATAATATTGTTTCAAGCGTCATATTCAGCTTTCTATTTTGTGCTGAATCGTAAACAAAAAACTTATCTTGACTATCACGATAGATGTCAATCGATGCTATTACACTCTGGCTACCATAAGTTGTCGCAATTTTATTAACAACATTCATGTCTGAAAAAAGAGTATTTTGAATAACTATTTTTTCAATGCCTAAATCAAAAACTTCTTTAGCGTCATTTAGGTTTCGAATACCACCACCATAACTAACAGGCATAAAACATCCAGGTGTTATCGCTCTTATCAAACTTAAATTTGGCCCTAATCTCAATTTAGATCTATCAATATCGAGAATTATTAATTCATCAACTTGCTTTTCATTGAAAATTCTAACAGCATTTATTGGATCACCAATATATGTTGGATTCTTAAAATTCATAGTTTTAACGAGTCCATCGTTACTATTTAGTAATACTGGTATAACTCTGTGTCTTAACATGATAGTTTCGCAAAATTTGATAGCAGGTCTATACCAGATTTATGACTTTTTTCTGGATGAAATTGCAATCCGTATATATTTTTCTTATTAATACTTGATACAAAATTAAATCCATAAAATGTCTCAGACATTATTAAATCATTATTATTTACTTGCACAAAGTACGAATGCGAAAAGTAGAATTCTTGGTCATTCGTATTTTTCAATAAAAGCTTATTTTCTTTTACTACCATTGCATTATTCCAACCAACATGCGGTACTTTGGATTTATCTGAGTTAAATTTACGGCAATATCCATCTATTAGCCCGATACCAGGGAGCTTACCTTCTTCACTACCTTTGGTTAGAAGGTGCATACCTAGACAGATCCCAAGCAAGTTTACGTTTTCGGATAAAGATTTTATAGTTTCCATCCAACCACTCTGTTCAAGTAGGCGTATCCCAGAATCAAAAGCCCCGATGCCAGGAATAATTAGATGAGTAATATCAGATGCAGCAGGTGGATTCGATTTAATTTCACAGTCAATATTTGAATAATTAAGCATATTAGCAACTGATCTAAAATTACCCATTCCAAAATCTGCAATTGTAATTATGTTATATCTCCTTAGTGTCTACAAAGTATATTATATAAAGTCGTTGAGGATCATACTAAGTGGCCCTATTCTTCTTAGAGCTCTATGTGTGCGAGAATTGCCCGTATGAAATACATAATATGTCACGTAACAACAGTCCACGAAGCGGACGATGTAAGAATTTTTTATAAAGAATGTTTATCGCTGTCAAAAATCAAAAATTACAAAGTTATAATTTGTGCTCCCGGAAGTATACCTGTAAGTAGTAATGTGGTTCATCACAAGATACCAAAAGCCAGTTCTTATAGGCCACTTCGGTTTTTTAATTCACAATTAATTGCGGTAAGGCTAGTTACTAAGGTTAAGGCAAGTATTTGGCACATTCATGACCCCGAATTACTTCCACTAGCTGTATTGCTAATATTAATGAAGCGCAGGGTAATCTGGGACTCCCATGAAGACTATTTTAGTCAATTTGACTCAAGTATTAATTACAGAAAATATATTCCGAGTTTTCTTCGTCCAATAGTTAAATTAATGGTTAATTTCTTATTGCGTTTTATTGATAAGAAAGCTTCAGGAATTATTGGCGCTACTGAAAGTATTGCTAAAAAATATAAAAACAATAATATTGCTTTAGTTGGCAATCAAGTTGTTTTAAATGATTTTAGTTTATGCAAACCAAAATATACGAATAAAACTGTAATCTATATTGGACAACCAAGTCCAGACCAGTGCTATCGAGAAGTTGTTAAAGCGATATCCAAAGTTCCCAATTTAAGTCTCGTTTTAGCATGTCGGGATATAAGTAATAGCGAAAAAGAATTCTCAGCTAAAATTCTTGGCCATCGTTTTCATTATCTCGGCTGGTTGAACAGAGAAGAGCTTTCAAGTGCTATTTCTGATTCAGTTGTCGGATTAGTTACCTATTCTTATAACTCAAACCATCAAGATAACCAGCCAAATAAATTTTATGAATTTTGCGCTGCTGGTTTACCAATTTTAGCAACACCAACTAAATTCAATAACGATTTAGTCAAAAATTCTAAAGCCGGAGTGATATCAAGTGGTTATGATAGTAAGGCCATAGAAGAAGCTTTAGTTGATATAACTAAATCAAAAATTCGTTGGCACGGCTACTCACAGTCAGGGAAGAATTGGGTGTATGAAAACGGCAGTTGGGCAAAATCAGAGCAATCATTGTTGAAGTTATATTCTAAAGTGCTAATCGGCGCTGAAATGATAGATTAATTTAGTAAATTTTCTAGAAAGTAGACTCCGTTCGCATAAATTATATTCATAAAATCTAAACGTTTGTAGTCGAATTTTTTCGAATATCTTGTCAAAAACAATTTTAGTGCCTAATACACTATGAGATTTGTTGAATTTAGAGGTTTTCTAAAAAGGCTTTTCATATGCCCAGAATTATTTTATTTGACTCATACGGTAAGGTATTTGCATGAGGATTGTAAGCATTGTTGGTACTCGCCCACAATTTGTTAAATTGGCACCAATAGCTTGGCAAGCAGAAGGAATGTGTGAACATTTAATAGTTAATACTGGTCAGCATTATGACCCTTTACTATCTGAGTTATTTTTTTCAGAATTAAATATTCCAAATCCAATTGAGAACTTGTTTTCTGGTTCCGGAACACATTCAGAGCAAACGGCTCGAATGCTAATTGGATTAGAAAAAGTTTTAGAAAAATTAAAACCCGATAGAGTCTTGGTATACGGAGACACTAATACAACACTTGCAGCCGCACTTTGTGCTAGCAAAATGAATATTACAGTTGGGCATATCGAAGCTGGGCTTCGATCTTTTAATGCAAAAATGCCTGAAGAAATTAATCGGATTATTTCTGATCACATATCAAACATATTATTTGCCCCAACAAAAAACGCTATGAGTAATTTAGAAAGAGAAGGGCTGGGTGCTAAAAGCATCCTAGTTGGAGACCTTATGTTTGAGCTATTGCATAGTTTTGATGCAAAATTATTTACAAAAGATAAATCTGAAAAAGTTAAGCGAATATTTTGCACAATTCATCGAGCAGAAAATACCGATTCACCTGTTAGGCTTTCAAGCATAATCGATAGTCTCGCAAAATCCTCGATACCAATTGATTTATTTGCACATCCAAGATTGGTGGCACGAGCCAAAGAGTTTGGAATTGATTTAAATCAAGGTAAAATCAAAGTTAATGACCCGGTCAGTTATTTGAGCACTGTGATGTTAATTAACAAATACATCGGCGTGGTTACGGATTCCGGGGGACTCCAAAAAGAGGCATATTTTTTATCGGTTCCTTGCTTAACTATCCGCGAAGAGACTGAATGGCCGGAAACTATGAATAATGATTGGAATCGATTGGATCCGTACCTAAATCACATTAGTAGTAATTGGTGGGAAACAACAGGCGCACAACCTATAGTTTCAGAATATGGCGAAGGTAAAACTTCAGTGAAGATTCTTGAAACTCTTCTTAAGAGTTAGTTTCTGAATTCATCAAATCTACCCAGTTTGCAAATTCAGGAACCAATTTTTGTAACGAATCATAATTCCCAGCACCTACAATTTTGCCTTCACTAAAGAAATATATATTTCGAATACTTTTAATTGTAGTTATTCTATGAGCAATTAGTATTACTGTAGTTTTACCCGCTAAAGACATTAAAGAATCGGTAATATATTTTTCTGACGAGTAGTCAAGTGAACTTGTGCCTTCATCAATTACCAACAACTTAGGCCTGGTATACAAAGCACGAGCGATTGCTATTCGCTGTTTTTCACCCCCGCTTAAGATCCCTCCTAAGTTATTTAGTTGAGTATTTATTCCGGCTGGAAGTCTTGCTATAAGTTCATTTAAATTTGCACTACTAATTGCGTAATCTAAATCTTCTTGAATAATTTCTTTCAAATCCAATCCAATAGCTATATTTTCTGAAAGTGTTGCATTAAAAATCACTGGATTCTGTGGAACATAAGAAATATTTGTTGCAATTCCAGGAGTTATAACTCTTGTGCCGTCTTTCATGACAATTCTTCCGTCGCTTGGCTTATAAATATTCAAAATCAAATCAACAAGTGTTGTTTTACCAGATCCACTTTTACCCACAAATGCCAATATTTCTCCGGAAGAGATTTCAATTGAGATGTCGTCAAGCAAGTTGGTTTTTGAATCTGGGAAACTGAAAGACACTGATTGTATTTTAATACTTGGGGGGCTAGTTAAAAGAAAGTCTGACGTTCTTGAAATTAAATCACTTCGAACCTGCAATACATTCCAGAACTCTATTGAGACCATTGCTTTTGGGTAATTCAAATTAACACCTATAATTCCGGATTGAATTCGGAATAATGACGGAATAAGTCTACCAGAAGCTATTACAAAAATTAGCAAAGTAGAAATATTACTAATGTTATTTGATAGTAGAAAAAATGATAAAAGAAAAATTCCAATAGTTAGCGCAATTTCAAAAATGTATTTCGGTAGTTGTTGAATCCACAAACTATTAGCTTCTGCAACAGAATTAAACTTCTGCACAATTTCGAATTTATCTTTATAATAATTATCTTTTTTCATTACGAAAATTTCTTTAAACATGTACAAAATTATATTGATGTAGGTATGCTGTTTTATCGTATATTTAGATTTTGTAGATCCATATGACAAAGCCTTTTTGCCAATTATTTTGTGCAAAAAAATCGCGATCAAAAGTAAATAAATAAATGTAAAAATCGACACAATAGGGCTGAACACAATTAAAAATATTAATAGAAAAATTACTGAAATAGCATCAGAAATCACCATAATAAAATTACCAACTACTCTTACAAATATCGCTTCAGCACCTGAACCTAACGCAGTATGTATTGTTTCATTGTTCTGTGTTTTCAGCCAAGCATAATTAGAATTTAGGAGTTTATAATACAACTGTGATGAAAAAGCAGCGTACTTTCTCGCATAAAAAATCAAAATTTTCTGATTCAAATATATGCTAAAAATTGATTTTAAAACAAAGAATACTAAAATCATAAAAGAAATAATAAATATAACAAACTTGACCGAGTAATCTGTTAGTTTGAAGAAATTTATAAAATTTGACGACCATACATTTAAACTTGTACCTACTAAATAGTTAGCAGATAATGTTCCAACAATTCCTACAAGAAAAATACCTAATAAGTCTAAAACTGCTGTGAAACTTTGAATAGAAATTATCAATATGAAAGTTTTTTTGTCATTCTTTGAGAATATTTCTAGGAACGGTAAAGCTTTTTCATAAGTATTAGACAAAATATTAATAAAGGGTGAGTATTTTCTATAAAACTGAATTGGTTTTTGTCTAAACAACATTACATAAGGATATCAAAAATTGTGAGTTTTAGCCATCATTAAATGGACGTACTTTTCGCTAGCAGTTTTTTTGTTATTCAAACTATATTCCAAGTAGAAATTCTAATAAACTATCATGGATAGATTTCAAAACTTTTAATAACAGACTAACCTCAGTGTTGGCATATTTATTACTTTAATCTAACTTAAATATTGTGTTATTTGGCAGCTATTTCCGGATATGGCATTCCGGTCTACTTAGAGTTATTAAGATTATTGATTTATCACACGCCTCTGGAAATCAATAAATTGCATCCGAGCATAAGAATCACAACTGCTTTGGGTAAGCGCACACATTAACTTGAGCCTAAAAATTGGTTGGCTATGAGTAACTTGTTGTCTATAAGATATTATATTTAACATGAATAAGCAATCAACTCCCACCAAAATACTACTGATGACTGGTGTATTTACTACAATAATATTTACTCATTTCTTTTTTGATAGTTTAATGTTGCCCAAATTTATTGTTTTATTTTTTGGATCAATTGTCGCATTTTATCTATTTTCAAGACTCAATCAAAAGATGTCGTTCAATCCAAAAGTAATTGTCATACTTTCGAGTTTACTCATCAGCTCACTTATAATAAGTGGATTAACAAATCACATGGCGATATACCAGATTTTATTTGGTGATTGGGCTAGATATAATGGATTACTTAGTTACATATTCTACATAATTCTGTTTTTGCTAAGTTCATTTTCTCAATCAAGGACTTACATAAAATCTATTATTACAGTCCTAGTTTATCTTGGTTATTTTATGGTAATTGTTGGTTTACTTGAGCTGTCTGGAACTAACATCACAGGTATTATTTCAACTGATCCTCATCTGAAATTAACATTAGGCAATTCAAATTTTGCATCTATTATTATTGTCATCACTTTTTCTGCAACATATTCGAATCTAATTTATAAAAAGGAATTAAACTATCGCAAAATATTACTGCTAATTTCAATAGCTTTGCACATTTTTCTATTAAATAAAACCTCTGCTACTCAAGGAATAGTCGTACTAATTTTTGCAGTTATGTTTCAAACCGGTATTCGCTTTTTAGCGAGTAAAAGTGCTTTAAAAATTAAAATTGGTAATATAATTTTATTCTCCATTCCAATTATAGGCGTGTACACCGTTTTCGATTATATGTTTAACGGCCCGCTGTCACACTTCGTGAGCATTAAAACACTGGTAGATCGATACTATATATGGAAAACAGCAATTTCAATGTGGAAAGACCACCTATTGACTGGTGTTGGTATAGATTCATTTGGATCTTGGTTTGGTCAATATCAAAATACAGAAAGTTTAAAATATAAAGTAATAACTGAGAATTATGATAATGCTCATAATATTTTCTTAAACTTTCTTGCAACTGGGGGTCTATTAGTATTTATAGCTTACTGCTCGATCACTTTTTTTATTGCATTTTGTGCGTTCAATTTGTTAAAAAAGAAAAATTTTGACTGTAATTTGGTTGCTCTAATTTGCATTTGGCTTGTTATTCAAATACAGGCTCTTGTTTCTATTGATTATCTTTCAATTTCAACCTGGAATTGGATAATAGCCGGTGCAATTGTGTCTGAATACTATTTTCAGAAAAATGATGTTGATTTAAAAAGTAATGAAAAAGAACACTTTGCTATTACTAAATTGGCATTGATTGGTTTAAGGGTAGTTTCAATATTCATAATATTCATAACGATTATGTTATTACTGCCTACAGTAAAAGCCGAGTATAAAATTAATGACCTTATTACCGATAAAAAATACGTATTAAACAGTCCAGAACTTAAACTTGTTAATTCAGATATTTTGAGTTTAGCTTTGGATATAAAATACCCAGATATAAAAATATACTCAGTTTCTGCATTGGAAACATTTGGCGACCTTAATGGCGCTTTAGAACTGGCACTTGATTCGACTTCTAGATTCCCTAGATCGACTCGTAGCTGGGCAACACTTGCACATATTTACGAGGTGACCGGAAATAAAAAACTTGCAGTTGAGTCTTGGAAAAAGGCGTCTGAATTAGATCCTCTCAATTCAATTTACAAGGCTAAGTCTTCTGAAAATTTACTAACTGAAGTTAAATGAAGCTTGGTTGAGCCACTTGGACCAACCAAAATGTCCGATTTGTCCCCAACCCGCGACAAATACCCACCCCATTCGTAGTAGTCAGTAGAGGCGGCGACGGCTTACTCTGCAAGACAAAACCGGTTAAAAGAAGGACACTGATCGTGGCAT
>Ga0214921_10002049_pt1 | contig 33386 bp, 26 predicted proteins | sample LL1505_MetaG_FD_177992 | JGI IMG/M metagenome (GOLD analysis project Ga0214921, IMG submission 177992) | Freshwater microbial communities from Lake Lanier, Atlanta, Georgia, United States - LL-1505 | ecosystem: Environmental > Aquatic > Freshwater > Lake | place: USA: Georgia | collected... | reverse complement strand
TTATTGATGGCAAACAATTTCTTATTGATGATTTGAATAATCTTTACGACTTCAATTTACATCACATCGTCGGCAAACTTGTCGATAATCTTTTCACTCCTTTATAATATTCTTTTAACCTCTTTATTTATTCTATTTTAAAATATATAAAAAATATAACTTATAATTTATAAGTAACAAAAATGTATTCAATTATATTTATACTACTTTTAATCACCAAAATAAAAGAACGTTCTTCACTACAAATAAACCAAAATATAAACAAACTATACAAAGAACGTTTTTTTTTACAGGAAATACCATATTCCCAATTAAATGAAAAAATCGAAAAACATGAAATTAAAAATATATATTTCCCAAAAACATTAGATTCAGTTTTATTAGAAAATGAAGAAAAAACTGGTAATGATTATACCGATTATTCAATTTCCAATGTATCTCCATTAATTACAAATGATATAGCAAGCAATGCTATTAAACATCATATCGAACCTATATTTTTACAAGACCCATATCCCAGTCCTATAGAAATATTTACAAAAGAAGCTTTGGGATTTATTAGTTCATATTTTGTGCCATTCATTTTTATAACATTAATTATTAATTCTATTCGTAACTTTTTTTTATTTAGTAGAAATCAAAATAATCCATTGACGGGTGGTATGCCTAAATTAAATTTAGATTTCAAGAAAGATAAGGAAAATATGATAATATCAAATATAACATTAAACAGTTTCGCGGGCAGTCCTGAAATATTTGAAGAATGTACAGAAGTGGTATCATATTTAAAAAATGAAACTTTATACAAAAATGCGGGAGCTGAAATACCAAGAGGTATATTGTTAGAAGGACCACCTGGCACTGGTAAAACATTATTAGCAAAAGCAATCGCAAGTGAGGCAAATGCTAATTTTTTATCTATATCAGCAAGTGAGTTCATAGAAGTATTTGTTGGAATGGGTGCTTCTAAAATAAGAAATTTATTTAATTCGGCGAGACAAAATAAACCTTGTATTATTTTTATAGATGAAATTGATTCTGTAGGAAGACAACGTGGCGCTGGAATTAATATGGCAAATGATGAAAGAGAACAAACACTAAATCAATTATTAGCAGAAATGGATGGATTTGCTGATAATGACGGCATATTAGTAATTGCCGCCACAAATAGAAAAGACGTGTTAGATGCGGCATTATTAAGACCAGGTCGTTTCGACAGAATTATTACTGTATCATTGCCAGATAAAACATCAAGAAAAGACATACTTAAAGTTCATTCAAAAAATAAAAATCTAGAAGAAAATATAAATTTAGATTTAATAGCAGAATTAACATCTGGTTTTTCAGGCGCACAAATTAAAAATCTATTAAACGAAGCAGCTATATTTGCTGCTAGAAAAGGCAATACTATTATTTCTGAAAATGATATATTAAATTCGTTAGATAAATTAATTGTTGGATTAGTAAGAAAGATAGATACACGAAGCGACGAAGCAAAAAGAAGAATTGCCATACATGAAACCGGACACGCATTGTTATGTTCACTATTCGACGACTTATTTGAATTAAAAAAAGTTACAATTCAAAGTACATACAATGGCGCTGGTGGATATACATTATTCAATGAACATAGCAATATTACGGATAGTGGGTTATACACTAAAAATTTATTAAAAAAACGTTTAGTAATTGCGATGGGTGGCAAAGCAGCGGAAAATATTTATTACGGTAACGAATATATATCAGTAGGCGCCGTTCAAGATTTAAAACAAGCAAATTCATTAGCACAAAGAATGATATGTAATTATGGAATGGGAAAAGAGCTAGAAGCATTTTATAATGAAAATGTAGACAGCGAACGCAATCCATTCTTAGGAAGAAGCCTGGGGGTAGGTGATAAATATTCCGAAAAAACCAAAGAAGTTATTGATAAGGAATCAATCGAATTGGTAAATGATGCTTTAGATACAGCAAAATACATTTTATCGAATAATCGAGAAAAAATGGATGTTATAATAAAAGAATTGCTAAAAAATAATACTTTGTACGGAAATGAATTAAATAATTTAGTATTTTAACGTTAAATAATATATATAAAAATAATTGATACTTTTATATATAATGTGTGGTATTCTAGGAATAGTATATAATGATAAAAATAAATTTGTAAATCAATCATTAGTTGACGGGTTAACTGTTCTCCAACATCGTGGTCAAGAATCCGCAGGAATAGCCACTATACATGAGAACCGATTTCATATTTATAAAAATCGCGGTTTAGTATCTGAAGTTTTTAATCAAGAAAATGTTCTCAATCTAAAAGGAAATATTGGCATAGGTCATGTTAGATATCCTACATCAGGTACTACAAGCATTTACGAATCTCACCCATTATATACAAATGCTCCCTATGGCATAGCATTGGTTCACAATGGAAATATAACAAATACAAAAGAAATAATGGATGTTATGATAACGAATAACAGACATATCAATACAAATTCAGATAGCGAATTATTATTAAATGTATTTGCTGAAGAATTATCCAGAAAAAAATTGTCAAATATCAATGAATTTGATATATATGATTCGGTAAGAGCTTTAATGCGAATATGTAAAGGAGGGTTCTCTGTTATTATGTTAATTAATAGAGTTGGATTAGTAGCATTTAGAGACCCATGTGGGATTAGACCTCTATGTTTCGGTAAAAATGAAAATGGTGATTATGCATTCGCATCTGAAAGTGTTGCGATAGATGCTTTGAGTTCAAATTTTAAATTGGTGCGAGATATCCTACCTGGAGAATGTTTATACATAAATAGTAATAACTATGAATTAAGCGCACAACAGGTTTCTGAAACACATATTTATAAACCTTGTTTATTTGAATATATTTATTTTGCTAGACCCGATTCAACAATAGACAGAATATCTGTTTATGAATCTAGAATTAAAATGGGTGAAAAATTAGCAAATAAAATAATAAAAGAATTTCCAGAAAATGATATCGATGTAGTAATACCTATACCAGAAACATCCAGAATATCAGCGTTAGAAATATCTAAAATACTAAATAAACCTTATAAAGAAGGTTTTATAAAAAATAGATATATAGCTAGAACATTTATATTGCCTGGTCAAGAAATAAGAAAAAAAACAGTAAAATTAAAATTGAATACTATTAAATCGATATTCAAAGACAAAAATGTTTTGATAGTAGATGATTCTATAGTAAGAGGAACCACTTCCACAGAACTAATCAATCTAGCAAAAACAGCTGGAGCAAAAAAAATATATTTTGCGAGCGCTGCACCGATTGTAAAATATCCAAATGTATATGGAATTGATATTCCCACATCAAAAGAATTAATAGCAAATAATAAAAATGAAATAGAAATAGCAAAATCAATAGGTGCTGATAAAATTTTTTACAATGATTTAGATGACGTTATTGAAAGTTGTTTAAATTCAATACCAAAATATGATAATAACCACAATAGTTGTCCAAAAGAATTGGAAACATCCTGTTTCAATGGATATTATATTACCGGCAATATTGACGCAGAATATCTGAATGAATTAGAATTAAAACGTAAATAATATAAAAACATTATTGATAATAATATAACAAAATGTTGAAAGTTGCTTTTATAACTGGCATTACAGGGCAAGATGGTTCGTATTTAACAGAATTTTTATTAGATAAGGGTTATTTCGTTCATGGATTAGTTAGACGTTCATCAACCATAAATACAAGTCGAATTGAACATATTTTTCATAATAAAAATTTGTTTTTACATTATGGTGACCTTACTGATTACACTAGTTTATATAATTGTTTTGTTAATATTCAAAGAAAATATGAAAATATATCTGTTCTCGAAGTATATAATTTGGGAGCACAATCACATGTAAAAATTTCGTTTGAAATACCTACATACACTGCTAGTTCAGACGCATTGGGTACATTAAATTTATTAGAAGCATTAAGAATTTCAGGAATGGATAAAATCGCTCGTTTTTATCAAGCATCTACGAGTGAATTATATGGTTTAGTTCAAGAAGTCCCACAAACAGAAACTACTACTTTTTATCCTCGTTCTCCATACGGAATCGCAAAATTATACGCATATTGGATAGTTAAAAATTATAGAGAATCATATAATATGTTTACTTGTAATGGTATATTATTTAATCATGAATCCGAAAGAAGAGGACATAATTTCGTTACCAGAAAAATTACAATGGGTTTGAACAAAATATCAAAAGACGAGACTGGCACCGAAAAATTGGTATTGGGTAACATAGATGCTCTTCGTGATTGGGGACATGCAAAAGATTATGTAGAGGGAATGTGGTTAATGTTACAACAAGATGCTCCAGACGATTATTTATTAGCTACTGGCGAAATGCATAGTGTAAGAGAATTTATTGAAAAATCATTTTTTATAAAAGGTTTTGAAATTGAATGGAAAGGTAAGGGTGTTGATGAAATTGGTATAGATAAAAAAACTGGTAGAGTTTTAATTAGTATAGACCCTAAGTATTTCAGACCAGCAGAAGTGGAACAATTATTGGGAAATCCAGCAAAAGCAGAAAAAATTCTAGGTTGGAAACCCAAAATTGCTTTCGATGAATTGGTAGAATTGATGGTTGATTATGATTGTAAATAAAATAATATTTTTTATATTTTTAGTTCCATTATAAAATATTCTTTATCTGGTTGGTATCTTTCAAAAGACATCAACATTTTATGGTCTGTTATAGATTCTCTAGTCCATTTGAAACCATAAGATTCATAAAATAAAACTGATTCTTCAACTGAACTTAATATAATTTTTATATCAGAATTTATATTGCCGGCATTTTCTTGTTTTGTTTCTTCTTTTATTCTCTTTATAACACCATCAAGTAATTTCGACGCGTAACCTTGATTTCTAAATTTACGTTTTGTACAAGCTAATAAAATATAATACCTTACACTATTTTTAAACCGCTGAAGATTTAAATCCGTTCCTTCGGGGCTAGGATTTATCTCTTTATCGGTCATTGACCACGAAGAATGTGAATCCGCAGGGCGGATTAAATTCTTTGTTGGTTTAAACTTACATTTACGATAAACTAGAATAGACGGACAATTTTCAATTGTAAACTCATTATCAATACAATGAAATGCCACAACGTTCTTTGTATTGCTCAATACGTTAAACGTATAAATGTCTTGAATTTGGTCGCGAGCATAACGATTAATTAAATTGAAACAGTCTTCTCCAAATTTTTCTATAAAATCAATCACATTTTCCAATGGAAAATTATCAATAGCATCATTTATAATGATATCAGAATAAAAGTTCATTATTTAAATTATATTCAATTATATAGTTGATTATTATTTTCAATTATATAATTTTATAAAATATGATAATACAATCAATTTTATGATTTTTTATTATATAATTCAATAAAACGTTTCATATTACCTATAGAAAGACCATTAATATCTGGTTTTAATTTATTTACTAAACGGTTACATATTCCAGTTGTCATATTTTTTTTCAATTCATCATCAGCAATACTATACATATATGTAACGAATAATCTAGCGAATGAACGAACTTCTACTAATACTATATCATTATTTATATCTGTCGTATTAGAAAAAATATCAATAGATTTATCTACTAACCAATCTTGCGTTTCATAATCAATTGGGTTCTCAAAAAAATCAAAATAAGATATTAATGAATAATAAGGATTACCATACTGTTTGTTATTTTTATCTATTGTATTTGTTATTGATAACGCATTTTTACGAACATTATTTTTATTATCAAGCCATTTTTCTTCTAATATGGGTTGTTGGATAATGATTTTACGTATAATTGAAATAATTTCTGTATCACTTATTGAATTTACAAAATATAAAGATATAGTTTTTTTCAATGATTTATATAAATCGTAATTAGTATGACGTGAATTATAAAAAAGTGTATCTTTAAGATATTTTGCGTTTTTCGATTTTTTTATAACTTTTTCATCCAATAAATAATTATCAAAATAACGTTCTAATTTGAATAAAATCATAAATATATAATTTTTTATTGATTTTACCAAAAGTTTGTTTCTTGATTCAATTATTTTATAGTGTTTTGTAACCGATTTATTGTAATTTTTCAATAACATATCAATACAATTTTCAATTCTTTCAATAATGCTTATTCGTTCATTTGCTAGACGTGTGTAATCTTCAAAATTTTGAATAGAATCTTTTGCTAGTTCTTTAAAAATATCAATTACATCTTTAATATGACAAGAAAATGTCATTTGTGGAACAAAACATATATCATCAATATTTAATACCTCATTTATAAAATGTGTTTGTAAATAATATAAATTTGTATCGGGCAAATTATATAAAATACGATTCACTGGTTTTTTAATAGTTTCTTTATCTTTTTCGTCAAAATTAATTGTTAGTTTTCCATTTGTTTTTTCCAATCTGCTCAAATGTAATATTAAATTTTTGACAACATTCATAAAAGTATTCAAAATAATATTTTTATTTATTTCTGGATTATAATACGTCATCACCCATTCGACATCCGCTATTGTTCCACAATCTTGTTTATCCGTTGTATCAAAATTAATTTTATAATTATTACCATCTTCGCTAGTAAATGTGTACAATTCATTTTTGTCAATCAAATTTTCATCATTGTTAGTTTCTGTAAAATCACATAATTTATTCAAATGTTTAGTGAATGGTGTCGCTGCTATATCATTTGCGATTATAAACGTAGCATTTTTTAATTTAACTAGTTTGCCTGTTTTATTTTTATTTATACTTTCTGTTGTATATGCGTCTATTTCAAAGAGTTCATCTAAACGATTCGCATATTTATCATATTCTTCTTCTGTAAAATCGTCAATATTAATCTTTCTTATCACGCCATAATCATTTGAATTACTACTCGTATTCAATAAAATTTGCGCATCATCGTCTGATGAACTTAATAATGAAACTTTTGCTAAACTTGAAGTCTCTAATTCATAACCAATGCTCAATATTTTCTTGAATATTTTATTTTTATAAATATCTCCTCCATAAGTTTTTTTAGTTTTATTATTATTGTTAATATCGCATTTGCGTCTAGTAAAAAAACTCATTTTATATTTTTTTTACGATATAATATATATAATTCACACATTTTTATAATTTATTTCAAAATCAATTTAGCAACCAACCAAGAACCAAATGTCAACCACATATGTGTAATAGCATTTCCTCCGTTATATATACACCATCTTAGTGTTTGACAATGTAATGACGGTGCTAAAATAGGGGACATTACTAATCCATATAAACCAGTTGGAACACATAAATTAATATATAATTGAGACGAAACATAATGTAGAATTATCCAAATGATATAAATACCTACTATACTAAAAACGTTTTTGAAAAATCCATATAATTTTGAAACCATTTATCACGTAAATTGATAATTTATGTGATATATTATAACCGGTCAATTTTTTATTTACACAATTGAAGTTTCATCTGCTCCGTGGATTGAAATCTTCACCTGTGTAAATTGTATTTCCCATTGTTCTAATAATTCAAGAGAAATATCTGGTAATATTGGGTGAGCCTCCCAAAAATATCTACAAAAAGCCCATTTAAAATCATAATTTTCCGGATATAATTCTGAATAATTATTTGCTAAAAATTTATATATTTTTTGTGGCAATAATTCTAAATTCGAATTAGGCATAACATAACATAATTGTACTAATTTTGTAAAAGGAGAATTCGATAATGTTGTTTTATTTGAAATAAAATCCATTTCAAAATGTGGAATATATTTACATAAATCAGCGAAGAGCGGCGGATAATGATAATTATATTTCCAACGCCAATGAGGGCATCCTTCACTATAATATTTGAAAACCCATTCTAATCCTTCTAAATAATTATTACAAATTTGTTTTATATTTTCAGTGGTTTTTTTACAATGTAAAAGTCGCTTATAATATCTGTTTTCCCACATTGGTTCATCAGGACATATATATTTTTCCTCTTCTCTAAAAATAATTGGCAAATTTTGAAATGCTTCTTCCCTTTCTTTTGGTGTTTCAATTGTATACGTTCGTTTATCAAATTTGTTTCTAACGAAATATTCATTTATTAACAATTCGTGTTCTTTTTTAGCGATTTCATTTATTAAAATACTTACATTTTTCCATTGAATTTTACCAGTCGTTTTTGAGATTAAAAATCGGTCTTGGTAATTCCCTATATATAAACGATAAAAATCCAACAAACAATTTATTCCATGAGTGCGAATATTCATTGCTGGAAAATGTGGTAAAAAATCATTACCTAAAAAGAAACATAAAAATACGTAATCATATGTTCTTTGGTCATCTGGATATTTACATTTCATTTCACTTAATATTGAATTTGATAAATATTTGATATCTAGAAAATGTGGGTCTGTGTCGTTGCCTCGCACATTGATTGGTATAGAACTTTTTAAAAATTCGGGTGCTTCACGAAAAACATAGATATCTTTACAATACTTCAAATGGAATAACGATAACATTATCAAATCTGAATCTAAACCATAAATTGCTATGTTCTCATTTTGCGATACACATTTTCTAGTATGTTTGAATAATTTATGTTCTCCTTCGCCAGCATCATCCGAACAAGAAACATAAATATTTTTAACATTATAATATTTTTCTGTATTTTTAAATTCATAATTAATTCGATACGATAAATTATCCATAAATTTTGTACCAGGCGTTATAGCAGATGTATTCCAACTATTTTTATTTGAATCTCCAAAATCCATTGTTGTCATAAATCTATTTCTATAACGGCGTGTTCTCTGTTGTTCCATCTTGGCAAATGGTGCCACACCATCAAATGCTATGAAAATAGTAGTATTCGGTTTTATTAAATTGATATATTCTTTAATATTTGTGATAACTTTTTCAATAATTTCATTTTCAAATGTTTGATTATCAAGATTGGCCGTTGTGTCGATTGAATGGACCGCATCATATATAATTGAATTACAATCCATATACAAATGGTTGAAAGAAAATGCCTTATTATTCGAAAAATAACCAATATTTCGTATAATATTTGGATAATTCTTTATAATATATGAAAAATAACTAGGTATTCCCATAGTATTCGATAATATTAAATTATTGTTTTACTATTATAATTACAAAAATGTTTTTATACCTTTTGTAAAATAATAATTAGGGTAAATAATGTTTTATTTATAACAAGTTATTGTATAATGATTCGAAATACAATACAAAATAAAAACAAGGATAAAAACAAGGATAAAAACAAGGATAAAAACAAGGATAAAAACAACGACGAAAATACTAAAACAAATAAAATCAAAAATGCAATTAATACGAATGATTGTAAAGAATTAAAAATATTTATAGAAGAAAAAATAGTATATGTTCAAGAAATTATCAGAAATACAATAATTTCCATAAAAAAAAATAAAAAAAATGAAATATTTAGCAATAATGACGCAAATTTATCGATATCAGTACTGACAGAACTTTACGAGAGAACAAATGAGATAACTATCAAAAACAATACGTCTTCATTATTAAAAGAATTTGATGGATTAATTGATTCATTACAAACCATAATAGACAAATTATCTATGATAATATGTGGTTTTGGCACATTATTTATAGAAGATTTATTATTCATTTCATTCGGTTCAGAATTCAAAAATATAAAGACAGAAGATTCGGCATTAAACAGCAAATTTGAACTAATTAAAAAATATATTCAGCCAATTGGCTATAAAATAGTACATTGGAAAACAGATAAAAAATATATACAAAATAATAATGAGAGTTGTAATAATAAAATAGTAGATACTATAATTTCGTATGAAGATGCCAATATGTTTGAATGTTTTGACATAGATATTACGACAAAATTATTTTATCAAAAAATCAATGGAATAAATATTATAATACAAAATGAAAAGTCTCGAAAAACCCTTATTATAAATGGACTAATAGAAGACATTCAGCTATCATGTATTTCTAATAAATATATTGAACAGCGACAAAAAAGAATAAAAGACTTATCAAAAGGGTTTCAAGATGTCGAACGCGATATAATAATTCGAATATTAGAGTCATTTACTCTAAAAGATATATTAATATATGGCAATGAGGATGTACAAAAAAAAATGATAGCGGTTATAACTGAAACTAACTCGATTAAAAACAAGAAAATCGACATTAATATAAAACATTTTTTAGAATTAGATATATTTTCACAAAGGAATATGTTAATCAATTTACTTTTATATAATAACGATTATGAAATACAATACATTTGTTATTTATTATATGATTTATTAAATGTAAGTTCTAATGATAATAATGCTCCTAGTTCTCAATTAATTATTTATGATAGTTTACCAAACAAAATACAATCTTACTTAAAAGATGCTGTAAGTTATACTGTAAAATATACAAACGAAATGAATGAAAAATACGACATACATAAAATAACACTAGAGCAACAAATATATATGTTAAAAGCAAATGAAAATGTAAAAGAAAAGGCTATGACAAAACTAAAAGAAATAAAAGGAAAACCTGACGAATTGAGTTTAAAAGCGAAACAATATCTAGAAGGGTTGATTAAAATACCTTTCGGTGTATATCGTGAAGAACCAATATTAAAAAGAATAAAAGAATATAACAAATGGTTTATCCGGTTTATTACTGTAATAGAAACGTTTTTTAATGATTTACAAATAACAAAAAAAGAAAAATATACAAACATCGAAATGTTAAAAAATATAAAAACCATAGAACAATTTATAAAGACAAATGTTCTCAATATCGTAAAAAATTCTTTGGAAAAACAAACAATAAAACAAATTATGCAAATTATTCAATCGATTAACTTAACCAAAAAAATAAAAAAAGAAGATAAAATAACCATTTCAAAACAGACAAAAGAATTATTTATAAAAAGGGTTATAGATTTTTTAAATGAAAATCCAACAACACAACTAGAAGTATATGACCAAATACATATTGAGAACCCATTATCGTTAGTAAATACAGTTCAGGATATGAATTTGTTAAAATTAAACATAAGGACTATCGAAAACACAATGACAGATATTAACAATATATTGGATGAATCTATATATAGTCATTCACACGCAAAAAATCAAATTATGAAAATAATAGGTCAATGGATGAATGGAGAACAATCAGGCTATTGTTTTGGTTTCGAAGGTTCTCCTGGTATTGGTAAAACATCTCTGGCAAAAAAAGGGATAGCAAATTGTTTGAAAGATGAAAATGGAAATTCAAGACCATTTACATTTATTGCGTTAGGTGGTTCATGTAATGGGTCAACATTAGAAGGACATGGATATACTTATGTAAATTCGACATGGGGAAGAATAGTAGATATTTTGATGGAATCTAAATGTATGAACCCCATTATTTATATTGACGAACTAGATAAAGTAAGTAAAACCGAGAACGGCAAAGAAATAATTGGAATATTTACACATTTGATTGACCAAACTCAAAATGATGCTTTTCAAGACAAATATTTCAGTGGGATAGATATAGATTTATCAAAAGCATTATTTATATTTTCATATAATGACCCCGAACAAATCGATAAAATATTATTAGATAGAATACATAGAGTGAAATTCGATAATTTATCAATCGACGATAAAATGGTTATTGTAAGAAAATATATATTACCTGAAATAAATAAAAAAATGGGATTTGAGAACATTGTTGAGATTTCTGATGAAATGATAGAATATATAATAGATAGTTATACTGTAGAACCTGGTGTAAGGAAATTAAAAGAAATACTATTCGATTTATACGGAGAAATTAATTTACATATTTTACGTAGCAATGTTGTAGATGATTTTGAGAACATCGACTTGCCTATTAAAATTACAAAAGAGAATATAGAAAATAAATATTTAACAAAATATAACAAAATACAAGAAAAAAAAATTCATGACAAGCCTGAAATTGGTATAATAAATGGTTTATGGGCAAATTCATTAGGTAAAGGCGGTATAATACCTATACAAACTCTGTTTTATCCATCATCTAATTTCTTAGATTTCAAATTGACTGGATTACAAGGAGATGTAATGAAAGAAAGTATGAATGTAGCAAAAACACTAGCTTGGAATCTTACACCGAATGCTATAAAAATCGAATGGATTAAAGAATTTGAAGCCACGAAATGTCAAGGGTTACATATACATTGTCCTGAAGGTGGAATATCAAAAGATGGTCCATCTGCTGGCACTGCTATTACAATAGCTATATATAGTTTATTAAATAAAAAAGAAATAAAAAACGACATTGCTATAACAGGTGAGATAAATCTTCAAGGAGAAGTTACAGCGATTGGTGGTTTAGATGTAAAAATAATAGGTGGAATAAAAGCAGGAATCAAAACATTTTTATATCCAAAAGCAAATTCACGCGATTTTTTTAATTGGAAAAATAAGAATAATAGAAAAAAAATATATGAAAATATAGAATTCATCGAAGTTAGTAGAATAGGAGAAGTATTTGATTATGTGTTTGTATAATAATAAAAAACAATCTATGTATATATTATAATTATAGTTTTAGTAAAATGGAATTAAATATAATTACATTTGGATATTTATTTTTTCGTTTAGCACCGTTTATACTAACATGTTTCTTTACATTAAGCTCTATTTTTAACCAAGATTTCAAAGGTTTTGTTTTATTGGTAGGTTTATTATTAGCATGTTTCGCAGGAAGTATGGTTGGACGAATTTTCAATTTCCAAACTCCATCATCTGCGATTGATAATAGTGTTTGTAATATGATTACAATGGGCCAAATGGAAAATCTTTCACAATTGCCATTGGGACAAGTAGTTTTATCATATATATACTTTTATTTAATGATATTTATTGGTTTAAACAATGTTTATAAGCAAAATGTTTCCACTCTTATTTTCTTTCCACTATTAATAATTATTGATGCCATTTGGAATGCGAATAATGGGTGTTTTAGTCCAATACAGATTTTTGTAGCTATAATTGTGGGTGGAGGAATAGGCGCTTTATGGGGATGGATAATATACTCAACTAAATCACAAAACTTACAATATTTCGCGGGATACAGCGGCAATCAAGTATGTAATAAACCTTCTAAAAATACGTTTAAATGTAGTGTTTATAAAAATGGAAAATTATTATCCAGCAGCAATGTGTAGTTCATCTAATTATCAAAATATTGGATATTATCGTTAAACCATGACTTCAAACTTTGTGATAATCTTTCTCTATGCATATCATTTGCTATCATATGAATACTTTTATGTTTATCTTGGAAAAAAATCATAAAATGTTGAATAATATTCTTAGTTAATGCTTTTGAATATTTTTCGTCTAAGTTATCATGTGGAAATAATGGAAAACCCTTTCTCATATTTACTTCATTATGAAATTGAAAAAATAAATTTTTAAAATCTTGTTTTGTTTTGATTGAATTATAATTAACCCGTTTCATATATTCTGTAGCATGTTCAGCACAATTTGGACATGGTAGGTTATTACATATAGTTGTAATTATATTTAATATATCTAATTTCATATGATTGAAATGCTCATCTTTTATTTTATGTGCCAATGTATGAAATAAAAACCATGTTGGTTCTCCCCATTTCATTTTTTTAGGAAGTTGTTCTTCGGCGTTGTTAACAGTAATTGCTGGCTCAATATTCGATTTTACTGGAATATATCTAGGTTGTCGATTCATACGTAATAACATTGTATTTTGATTTGTAGTTTGTATTTGTTTCTGTGATTGATTGTATTGACTATAATTTTGTTGTTTTGTACTAAAAATCATATTCATTTATTATTATATATATTTTTATACTATATTTTATCGAGATGAACCGCTAAAGTTTATATTATATTAATTATTTTCATAATAAATATAAAAATATATGTTAATATTATAAAAATGGAAACTAAAGAACAACTTGTCAAAACTATCAAAGAATGGGTGAAATTAGACAATGAAATAAGAACATTACATAATGAAGAGAAAAATCGAAAAATGGAAAAAAAGAGAATATCGAATTCTTTAATGGAAATTATGAAAAAAAACGAAATTGATTGTTTCGATATTAAAGACGGTCAAATATGTTATACTAAAAAGAATATCAAAAAACCAATAACACAAAAGGTATTAATTGAAATTTTATCAAAATATTATAATGGCGATTTATTAAAAGCTACTGAATTAAATAATTTTATTACTGAAAATAGAGAGGAAGTTGTAAAAGAGACTATTACCCGTGTTATATACAAAGAGGACGACCCATAATTTTTATTCTAAACCCAATGACGGGATTGTATAACGATTATTATTTTTTATATATTTTGCTATAATTTGAGGATTCTGTTTTCCTTCTACAATATCTTCTGTTTTATATACATTATTAAACTTGTCAATATAATAAACTATTCCAAAAATTTCTTCTACGAATACTTCCACTTTTTGCGATACAGTTTCAGAACATTCGCTTGCGTTTATCAAACCATGAGGCGTTCCCTTAACATGAGTTCCACAATATTCACAACCTTCTTTTCTGCGACGAGTACATTGTTCGCTACTAGCACGTTTTGCTATACAACGATTCATTACAGGAATCGAGTTTTTTACGCGTTTTCTTTTAATTAAATCATCTTTTGCTAATGATAATCGTTCATAATCATATACAAATTCTAATAATTCGTTTGTTTTTGACTTATCATCGATGTTTAATGATTTGATTTTGTTACTTAAATTATCTTTGAATTGACTAATATATGTACTAATCTTTTGGTTTAAACGTTTTTCCATTTTATAATACTGTTTTATATCATTTATTATAAAATAATATTTAGTTCAATTTTATAAATATACTTTTGAATCGATATAAAGGCAATCAAAAAATATCAATATAATGTCATACAACAACAAAATTGCTGTATGTGTATTATGTAAAGTGCCAAATGAAGAATGGTTACGATTTTTAAATAATTTTATTAATTACGATGTTTTTATGATTGTCGATGATAATTCCGCAACATACACCGAATATTATGAAAAATACAAAAGTGTCAATATTATCCAAATAAATAATCAAGAATGTTATAATAAATGTTATACAAATTGTAATACTGCTGTTGAATTTCCAGAGGTTATTGCTTGGGATAAAAGTATGTATTATTTTAATGAAATCAATACTCTTTATGAATACGTATGGTTGGTCGAAGATGATGTATTTATATACGATGAAAATGTATTGATGTCAATTGATGAAAAACATCGTCGAGCTGATTTATTAACAGCATTTCACGAGACAAACGATACAGGTGAAATGTATAGTTGGAGTCACTGGGTAAATGTAATCAATAGAATTGAATTACCATGGGCACATAGTATGGTTTGTGCTATACGGGTTTCAAAACAATTATTAACCGAAATCGTTAATTATAAACATAAACATGGACATTTATTTTTTATAGAATCGATGTTCAATACTATTGCTCATCAAAATAATCTATTAATTGAGAACCCGGCAGAGTTATCAAATATTCATTGGAAAACTACTTGGAATAGAGATGATATTGATATAAAAAAACTATATCATCCTATAAAAAATATAGACGATCATATTTATATACGAAATAACTAATAACTTTCATTTACAAATTGTACTATTTTATCATATTCCATTATAATTTCTAGTTTTTGTTCATGTGTCAATTTTCGAATAAATTCGATTTTATCATCAGTTAAAGCAATAAAATTTCTTATATCATGTATTAATTTACGAAAAAATATATGTTCGTTTGATTCTTCAGCTTGTTGTGTTTGTTCGTTTTCCATTTTTGATATTATATATATTATATTATATTTATATATTATATTATATTTATATTATTTCTTTTCTATTATTACCTCTTTGAGAACATTTCGCAGTATCTTTTCTACGTATTTTTCATGTTCAATGTCGGTTTGCCCTCCCATTGAATTCAATGCTATTTTCAAGTAATCATCGTTTTCTTTTGTATCTAATATTTTGAAATCTGGATTTTCTTGTTGCCATTTTGGCAATGTTCTTAGATTTTTTCTTGCTACTCTTTGTATGGCTAATTTTAATTTGGCCTTTTCATCATCATCTTTTTCCCATGAATTTTCGTCTTTTACATAGACAGTTTCGCGTTTCAAATCCGTACAGTGTATAGGCCGCATTGTATAATCAAGTTCTCTAAGACCCCTCAAAAGTATTCCACTGATTCCTTCTACGTATCCCAATTTGCCAGTCTTTTCAAGGTCAGCAATTTGTACTTGTAACGAATTAACAAAATCAGCAATATTCATAGCATCTTTACAAGTTTCGTTCAAAAAGAATTGTAGATTGAATTGAGTATTATTTGTAGTATTAGTATTATTGTTATTAGTAATATTATTAACTTGTTTGCTTGCTAATTCAATTATTTTATTATTCTGTTCTATCAAAATATTATCTTTCTCTAACAATTTATTTTGTAATTCTTTATTTTGTTCAAAAAGAGCCTCTTGTAATTCCTTACTTTGTTTCAATACCTCCATAAACAATTCTGGTGTAAAATTTGGTATAGAATTATTATCATCAATAAATGTATTTTCTATTTGTTCAGTTTCGCTTGGTTTTGTTGTATAACACTTTTTGTTATGTTTCCACAAAGCATTATATGTTAAATATTCTTTCTTACACTGAGAACAATTATATTTTATCTGTTTAGATTCTCCATTCACATTTTTTTTATGCTTTTCTGTAGATAAATGATTTAAATAATTCGTTTTTATCGTTGTATAATAATTACAACAACTGCAATCATAGTTAGAGATAAACTGTGATTGTTTTTCATTGCCTAAAATTGCCGATGTATTGGCAATTGTCATTAATTTATGTTTTCGAGTGGAATTATGTTTCATAAAATCATTTTTACTATACGTCGAATAGTCACACTTTTCACAAAAACATAATTTAGGTGTTTTTTTATTTTTATTCATTTCCTAAAATTATATAAATTAGGCAATGAAAATAAATCGGTGAATTTATCTTAAAAAAAATTATGCTAACACATTTTGAATTATTTTTTTTGTATTTACAGCATCGCCGAGCAAAATCACTTTTTCGCAATAACTTCATCGCCATTTTTCAAAAATGGACATTTTAAAAATGTCCAAAAAAAAAAATTGACCCTACTTTATTTTCCGATTTTTATATTTTCGAAGAGTAAAACTATTTAATTTTTACATAGTTTGTGTAAAACTACCCATTCATTAAACGCTATTGTTATCCCATTCAGGTGGTCTATGTTTAGTTCCCCCATCATATGGAATAGCATAACCATTCTTTAACATCCACTCATTTATATGTAAATCACCAAGATAAACATCTGCTAAAATTCGACCGTATTTTTCCATTGATACATTACGCAAATACACTATTTTACCCATTATAAGTTGAGATAGAATATCTCTTGAAATAACAGCCAACTCCTTTTCTTTGAATGTTTTTCCTTTTATCTCTGGACTATCAATGCCCAGCAATCTTACTGAAAATCGATATATAGGTCCCAATGTATTTGGTAACCTAGCAGCAATTGTAATAGTATCACCATCATATACCTTTATCACTTTTCCAAAATTAATTGGAGGGACAAACGGTAAAGTATCCGAATAACCAATACTATTCAAATATTTTGTTATTTCTGTATTTTCAATAATCAAATTTTCTTTATTTGGATTCTGTATGCCGCTAGGGCAAAAGCAACAGTTTTTTATATATTCTAAAGCAAACATTTGAATACAATAATAGTAATATATAAAAAAATATATTAATATTCAATTTTTTTAATCAATAACCGGTTTTACATCAATTCCCTTATTTTCTTATAAACTTCAATTGCGTCTATACATGATATACGTAAGTGTTGTGACGCAGTTCTTTTATCAGATGGTTGTATATATGCTATACGGATTGTACTATCATCATTATGCGGATGAAATTTCTTAAAACCACAAAACGATAATATTTTTTCATTTACATAATACTTTTCATATAATATATATTCCAAAACCTTACCTATGGTATAATCCTCATTTTCTAATATGATATCATAACAATTATCTATTGTGGTTTCACTATTTAATATAGGTACAATATCAGAATCTATTGATTGAACTAATTCTACTAATTTATTTTGTAAAACAGCGCATGCTTTTTTGACTATTTCAACATTATCATAAACACCAATTGTTTGTAAAACAAAATCATAACTATTTTCTTTAAAATGACGTTGTGCGTCTAACATATAGAAATTGCGTTTTTGAAATTCAATATCATCATTTGGGGTCTCTTCCGCACGTAATTTATTTTCATATTCATCCCATGTATCTTTTATTTTTTCAGCATCTAAAGTATTTCCATAAGCACATTTTGATACAACATTATACATACTATTATCTTTTGCCGTATGAACCGAAAATTCGGCTGTTAGTTTTAATTGTTCTCCTGGGATAGAATCACCAATTCTTGGGCGTAATCTGGCAAAATCAATATACATATTTGTTTTTTGGCATGGTGGAAATATTTTACGTACTTCTTCTTGAGTTAATAAATTACCATTTGATTTATTTCTTATTTTAAAATGTTCAGTAGTAACAATCAACATGTTTTCGGTGTCATTTTTTACATCTAAATCTAAAACATAGTTTCCTGGCAGCAAATCCAATTCTTTCATATGAATAGGAATACAACTTAATCTATGTTTTAAAATTTCATTATGTAATCTAGTTGTATTTACTGTAATATTACAATCATTATTAGCATGCGTTTCTGTATAGAATGCCAATGTTGGAATATCCGATAATATAGTTCTACGCAAAGCGTTTGCTAAACTTACATTCAAACCACTTAATGTAAATTTTAATACGTCTCCTTCTTCAATGATATTAGATATGGTAGGATTCATTGTTATAAAATATAAAGCTATTATTTTATATATTTTATATCATTATAATTCTATCAATTTTCTTATTCTATTTTTTTATGAAAAAATATAATACTATTCTATAAACATATTGATAAATCGCGTTCTCTCTATCGGTGTCATTAAACCCCATAAATAATTTATTTTACGTTCTATGCGGGTTTCGTTATTTATACTTATGTTGAAGTGTTTATTTACAAATGTAACTATTTTTATTTTATTCATTTTAGATATCATTAAATTCCTCCTTAATATTTTTTCACATTGTGGCATTATAAAATGATTACCATTTACAACATAATTTTCATCTATAATATAATTAATATAATACATTAAATCGTGAAATAAAATACCATAATTAAAATCGAATGCGTATATGTTTTTTATCATATTCAAATCCTTTTTATATGAATAAATATCTATCATTAGTTCGGTAGGAATTGGATTATAAGTATATGGAATAATATTATTTATTATTACATCATATGGTATTCTTCGAATATATTTTTCATCGATTGCTGATTCCATTATAATCTATAGATAAATATTTTTATACTATTATTAATCTATTATTTACCAAATATAAATCTACTGTTCCTATATTTTTTAACAAAACGTCTTCGAATTTATCATATGAATAATGTGATTTAATATCTTTACATATCTCATATACTTGTTCGCTTATTAATAACGTATTTGACTGAGCGTAATTTTGAATACGAGATGCCTTATTGACTGCTTTTCCTACAATACATAATCTAGGGTTTTCAAAACCTAATATTCCTATTACGACTGAACCCACATGTATTCCTACTCTTATTTTTAATTTATGTGAGGGTGTTCTCAAATTAGCTGCTATATCTATGAATTTGAAAGATAAATATAATAATTCATTTATTATTTCTTCTTTTGTTCCATTATTATTCAAATCACCTACCACCATATAAGAATCTCCTATTGTTTCTATTTTTTTTACATATTTACATGTTTTTATAACATTATCAAATTTTGTATATAAATCAAATAATATCATATAAATAATGACATCGGAATACTTTTCTGCCAATTCACAAAATGACACTATATCTGTAAATAAAATAAACGTATTATTCATTTTTTTCATATGTTTTTTATTCAATAAATAATTATCTGATAATTGATATGGTAGAAGTTTATCTAATAAATCTGCTTTTAAAAATGTTTTTTCAAAAATTTTATAATTATTAATCATAAATATTTCAAATTTTATTAAAAATAATTTAATAAAAATATATATTTTTAAAACATACAAAAGCATATATATTTTTTATTTAAGTCTAATATTATTACAATTAGAAATTTATATTATTGAATTTCTAATTATTATTTCTGATTTTGTAATAAGTTTATGTAAGCATAAAAAGAGCAATCATTATAAATAATATCACAAATGGTAACAATACTAAAAACCAAGCTATTCCTGGTGCTCCAGCACGACAAATCAAATTCAATATCCATGTCCAAAACAATACATATAAAATTTTAATAACAAAAATAAGAGTTGTGTTACTTACTGTACAAGTAAAATTACCTACACAATATTTATCAAAGTTGCCGATATTTTGAAAAAACATGATAAAAATCGATATCATTGATATAACTAAATAAACATAGGAAGGTGTACATAAATTGCGTAATCCGGTAATTGCCATATTCTAAAATATAAATTATACAATATAGATATACTTTTTATTGACTAAATAGAAAAAATTATACCATTGGATTCATATATTTTTCTGGATGGACAATCGGTTGATTTGCCAGGTCAATATTATTAAATTTATACGCATCTACTAAATTACGAACATTCAATGGGTCTTGAGCGTTCAAAAAATTACCATTGTAATCTCTAGCAAAATCCATTGTACTTCCACCTTTTTGTTTTTTTAATGTTCTTGCCGATTTTTTGATTGATTTTCCACCAGTAAAAAAAGGTTTTGTAAAAATTGGTTTATTACATCCACAACAACCTATTTGTTTTTTTATAAGGTTCTTACGTCTGCTATAACGTGTAGTATTTTTTTTCGATTTTCGAATATTTTTTGTTTTGTTCATTTTAATTTATATATTATATAAATAAATTAATTTTATTCGATATCAACATGAGTTAACATATGACGGCGACAACATACATTTTTCAAACCCAAATTATCTAAAACCTCCCCCTCTGGTGTTTTATCTACCTTATCTTTTGATAAATATACTACCTTTTCTACGTTTAAACCGCGACTTAGTTTAATTCTACGAACTTCGCCTTGAAAATATCGATATTTATCTGCTAAAACCATTCCGCAAGTAAAACATTTGATTGGTATAATCATTTTGAATAATATTATTACTATAATTATATTATTTATTTTCTTTATCAATTTTTTGATAATATATTTATGATTTTTATTTATGATTTTTATTTATGATTTTTATTTATGATTTTTCCAATTTATACCCTTTTGTTGTTTTTTTACGAATAAATTCGTCATTTTCTAATGAATGAAAATTATCATGACATGCCTCACAAACCGTAATCAAATTCGCTACATGATTTTTATGATGTGTTCCAATAAAACCATTTTTATCCGCATTCTTTTGATGTTTTAAATGGTGTATTTCCTCACCAATATTCATTCCACATAATTCACACATACCTTTTATTTTTTTTGAATTATAAATAGTCGGTTCATTTGATAATTCTCCTCGCGTTTCTGGATAATATTTATTACGAATCGCATAGGCTGATTCTAGAAATTCATCTCCTAAATAAAGTGATTTACATACTTCTAAACCGTATATTCTTGGTCCTGACCCATCTTTCAATTTACGGTCATATACTAAACAATCTTTTTCTCTATCATATGATACTGACATATGTTTCATTTTTAATCTATGAAGACTCACGATTTCATCGTAATGTATTATTTCATGAAAATGTGTGGCAAAAATATAAGAACTTCGCTTATGATGTAAATTCATTAATCCAGCCACAAATATACTAAGGGCTGACTCTGTTTCCGTTCCCGAACATAATTCATCGCCTAATATTAAACTGTTCTCATCTGACATTTTCAGTATTGTACGTAATTCACTCATTTCAACCGCAAATGTAGATAAACCCTTGAATAAGTTATCATTTCCTAATATTCGAGAATAGATAGCAGTGTATGGTTTATAGACAAATTTACTACATGGAACATATAATCCAGATTGTGCCATTATTACTGATATTCCAAGTGCTCTAATCAAACTAGTTTTACCTACAGCATTTGTACCATATAATAAAATTCCATCACATTCGCTATTTGCTCCCAATGATATATCATTCGTCACATACAATTCATTTTGTTGTATATGTTCAATTAAACAATGTCTCAAATCACTAGCATTTACAAAAGATTTATTTGATTCACTCGCAATTTCTGGCTGACAATAATTATATGTTCTCGCTATGTATGCTTTACATTGTAATATGTCGATTTTTGAAGTATAAATAGCAAAATTTTCCAAACAATTATACCATTGGTCTTCTATTTTGCTCAATATACTTATATATGTAATTGCGATTTCATTATTCATCGATTCTTTCAAAATATACAAATCCGTACATAATTTTGTTATTAACGAACAATCGATTTCCATATTACTGGCAGATGCCTTTGTAAATTTTATATCTTTTAAATTCAATTTATGATTTCCATTTGGTAATATAACAACCCCATCTGTCGATGAATTTATCAAATTATTCAAAATAATCTTCATAGTTTGAGAACGTTTCGCAGTAATTTGTAAAGACAACCCAGACTTTTCAGTTTCATGTACTTTTATATAATCTGTTTCCGCGGACTTTTCATGGTCTTGAATCAATTTATTGAAATAATTCTTTATACTATAAAATAATTCGTTATTTTCGTTATATTTCGCAAGTATAGAATCTAGTTTTTCAGATACGCCTGGTTTTATAATATTTTCATCAAAATTAGTCATCGAACTAGTTGTTTTACAATATTCTATGTAAAAGTGTTTATCCAAAAAATGTACAAAATTTTCACTATTTTGTTTTATATATTGATAACTTGAAATATCATGATTTGTTAAAAAATCATTACATAAATAATCTAGTATATGTTTTGATTCAGCGAGACATTCATTTATCTGATATATCGATTGAATACTATTATACAAATGCGAGATTGATGATGGATAAACTTTTTTTAATACGAGTTGACGACATATTTTCTCTATATCTCGTATCTTTAATAATTGTTTTCGAAACATTTCTACAAAATGGTAATTATCATCCGTCAACATTGTTGATGTCATATTATATTCAGTTTTCAACCATTCCTCATTAAACGTTGGATTAGTTAATTGATATTGAAATTTACGTTTTCCCATTGGTGATAAACATTTATTTAAAAATGATATTACACATGATAATTGTCCATTACGTTTGGAATCAAAAGACAAATCACTTATAATATTCAATTGGGATAAAGTATGATTTGCTAATATCATTCGATAAGATGTATTATCAAATTCTGGGATTGAAATCTTTCGTATCAAATCTGGATTATGTTCTTTTATAAAATCCAATAAAAAACAAAACGACTGTGTTGCTATATTATGTAACTGAAATTCATTACATATATTGTAGGATTCTTCTCCAAATAAATTCGACAAAATTTGTTTCAAGTATTTTTGATTAGAACAATTGAGAACTTTGGTATTTATAAGATCGGTTGTATTGATTTCATGAATAGAATTGGATTGTATGCCAATAAATTGTTTTATTAAAGATAATTTTTTGTCATCAAAAGCCGATAATATAATTACTTCACTCGGTGAAAATATAGAAATAAATCTTTCTAATTCGTCAAAAGTAGTAGCACTCATTAAAAATGGCGTTTCGTGTTGAAAAATAGATGATTTTCCTGTGAAAATATTTACTACTGATACGCCATATACGATTGTTTCTTTTATTTTACTCAAGCCGTTGTTGGTGGTGTTCGAAAAGGGTTTGTGTACGTCAAACCAAATACACATTATATTATTAGTAATAATTGGAGAACTATCGGTATCGCATGATATATATGTTCCAGATGAATATACTTTGCTTAATTTACGAGATACTTCTTTACCATTTTTTTCTTGAACATAAACCGCCGCTGTATATCCATAATCAGTTAATTTTGCCAAATATTTATCGATTGTAAAATCACGAAACCCTGCCATTACTATATGTTCATTATTATAATCGATTTTTTTTTCGGAAATATTCAATTGACAAACATCGGCAAATTCTGTAATTATACTACCTGAAATTATATCATTTGTTTTATTTTTCATTCCATAAACTTCAAAAAATGCGCCTACTTGTAGCAATACTACCGTTTTTTCACCATATTGTAATCGATGTTGATTCGTATATTGGAAATATTCTGTGTATATACTTGTTTCAGGGTCACTTTTTGTAGTTTTGGAATTTTTTTTACTCATTGTTGTGTTATAAATAATATATAAATATTTTTATATTTGTAAAATTGATTATTTATAATAAGTATATAGAATATACAAAAAATAAAATATAATTAATAATGTTAATTGATGAGGTTTTAATGGAGGATTTTGATGAAATTGATAGTGGCGATGAATGCGAAAATTTGTATGGTCATTTTTATGATACAGAAATGAATAAATATATAATACACATACCAAATAAAAAAAATGAGGATGTTCTCTATTTCAATGAATACGACGATATTAAATATGACAAAAAAGTGTATTATAAAAACAAATTTTATAAAAATATAAATTCTTATAATAAATTCCAGAACTTTACGCCGTTGAAGAATTCAATCCGCACAGCGGATGAAACTTCAACTAAGTTACCGGTTACAGATTTGTATGGAGCACCCCGTAGGGGTGCGGATTCAAATCTTTACAGGTATACTGAAATAGTATATCAAAGATATGATAATAGTAAAAGCGATCTAGTTAATGTTGAGGAAAACAACACAGAGGAAAAGAATAAATATACTAAATTCAACGATTATGCTAATAATCAAAAATTTATTATTGCCAATATTACAATAATAATAACAATAATAATATTAACATACCAGATGTGGTATGTTTTGTAAATTTGTATAACCCTCTATGCTGAACTATAAATTATCCCCAGCATTCATAAAATTATATAATAAATTATCCGGATTATGATTTTGTATTTCACCACATATTAACGTAGCGCTCTCGTACATTTTACGCAAAACATCATTTGGCGCGGTTGAACCTACTTTGATAAAACCTCTTTTCATTAAATATTTTTTTATATCTGGCATAGATGTTTGTTTTAATAATTGTTTTTTATTCGCCACTTGTTTTCGGATTGTTTTATTCGAAACTAATACAGATACTCTTGGAAATACGGATGATTTGCCCACTTTATATGTTCGTTTGTAGGTTTTCTTACGTTTTTTTACTGTTGGAATATATTTTCGATTTATATCTTTCAATTTCTCCTCTGTTTTTCTCATTATATTAACTCTATTCAAACTTTCATTTACTTTTTGTTCAACTAATTCGTTATGAGATAAAGGAATATTTTCTTTTTTTAATTCTGGAGAATTAGTATTTGGTTGATTATGACGATTAGAATCACCTCCACCTATCATTTGAGGTTCAATCGAAATCGGAATATTACTAATATTTAATGGTTTTGGTATATTTGGCATATTTGGCATATTTGGCATATTTGGCATATTTGGCATATTTGGCATAGTAGCATGTAGAGGTAAATTTTTTCTAGTTTGATTCATATAATTTCTAAATGTAGGTAAATTTCCATTTTTCAAGCATCCATAAGCTGGAGCATTATTAATAGCAATATTCGGGTGTATATTATGTGTATTATTATTTAATAATCTATCAGATAAAGTATTCAAGTTCGTGACTTCTGTCATTGGATTTATGGATGGATTCAATAAAAGTGAATTTGACTGAATATTATTAGGATACTGTTTTAATGTGTAATTCTTCATTTTATTAACAACGTCTGTCTTTTCTGTCAATGTTTGTAAAAATTGTTTTGCCTCATCAAAATCTTTATTGAAATTATCAATATTGGCGGTTGAACTAGTCGTGCTTGTTGCGCTTGTCGGTTGTCTTGAATTATTATTATTATCAAATAATTTTTTATATCTATCTTCTTGATGTTGTCGAATCATTTTCAATATCGATTTTTTTTTCAAACTATCGCTCCGTTTTCGTTCTGTCGGCTGCTTTACTTTGATTTCACCGTTTTCTTTCGATGCTCTTTTTTTTCGAGTTGTATTATTAGATAACGCAAAATCCGAAATATTAACTTTCAATATTTTCTTTTCACTCATTATTTTATTTTATTTAAATATCTATATAGTATATTTACATGAAACGAAAAGAAAACGGCGGCTAAACCTTATAAATATTTTATTGTTTGTCTAAATGTAAATACTATGAATATAATTATTTTCTTTTTTGTTCTTTTTATTAGCAGTAAATGTAACATATCCATCATTCATATCAGCTAATGAAATTTTCTTTTTCAATTCAACTGGTTTACCATATATTCTACGACCATGCGAAACCTTTACATATGTCAATAATAATTCCATATCACGTCCGTAATTTTTAAAATTATCTTTTTTATCTTCAAACCATTTTTCTGTTAAATCGTTTTCGCTTTCCATTGACCATTCTTGGTCTACTATTTTCTTTTTAAATATATTCATCAACTGTTTTGAATTATATGATTCTACGTTAAATCTCCAAATAAATCGCGAATACATTCCTTTATTCACTTTAAAAAATGTTTCTTTCAATTCTTCTTCATAACCTGCTATAATAACCATTAAATCGTTTTTATGATTACTCAATGCTTCACATAAGATATCGATACATTCCTTTGAATAACTATCATTATCTCCACTATTTGCCAAAGAATACGCTTCGTCTATAAAAAGTACTCCCCCTAAACATTCATCTATTACTTTTCTCGTTTTTATTGCTGTTTGTCCTAAATAGCCAGCTATCAAATCATTTCGCGTTACCTTTTTGAAAACATTACTCTTCAAAATACCAATCTTAGAATACATTTTACCTATAATTTTTGCTATTTCTGTTTTACCTGTTCCAGGTGGGCCATACAAAACAGTATGTTTGAAATCGCTAGTTTTATTTCCAACATGTAATTCTTGAATAAAATAAATTAATTGATTTAAAATCGAGTGCTTTATGCTATCCATACCTATCATTTCATTTAATTCTTTCAACTCATCTTTTATGTTGTGTAATGATTTCAAATCTATATTATATTCAGTATCGTCGTTGTATTCATTTTCATCTATTATTTTTATAACATCAGATAATGAATTAATAGAAGCGTCTATTAATTTTTGTTTCGTTTTTGTAATCGTAGCAGGTAACGCCGGTATATAAATATTCGTTTCGTGTTCTTTTTGCCAAATTGAATATTGTGTTTCGGCATTTTGCTTATTTGAAGTATTCCATATTGAACCTGAATATTTCGAATAAAAATTATTTGAACTTTCTAGTATCGAACTTTCTAGTATCGAACTTTTTATTATCGGATTTTCTAAAATTGGATAAAAATGTAAAAATACTGGTTGATTTTTCGTAGGATTTTTTAAATTAATATTGCCCACGAAACTAATATCATTTAAATTATTTTCTATAAAATTACTTTGAATAGCACCTGTCAATAACGAATATTGACTATAATTATACTGCGTTTTATCATTATATGTATCCAAATAATCTATAAACCGTTTGCTATTCATTTTCTAGTATTATTATAATAAAACTTTTATTCCATTTTTTGTTATATAATATTACGTTAAACTATCGAAAAACTTTATACAAAAACTATTTAAAAAATTGATTATATTATTATATTAAGATTCAGATTATAATATTATAATCGAAAATGATGAATTACGAAATGAAATCCGCATCTGTATCTTCAAACACATATGCTGTTCCAGGTTTGAACAGTGATTTAAAAGAATCCACTATCAAAGTGAAAATTTCTCCAAAAAAGCGTTCTACAAAAAAAGAAACTGCTGTAGAATTTTCTCCAATAAATACTAATCCACAAACTACTAATGATATAAAAAATATGATAACAGAAGAAAGTGAAATCCAGAAACAAATTGAATATATTCATGCTAATATTACCAATGATGAAACCAAATTATTAGAACATCTTGGTAATTATACAGAAGAACCTTTTCATATAATCGAATCTTATTTCGAGGGTCAACATCTTGATAGATTGGTTCGTCATCAAATAGAATCATATAATCATTTTGTCAATTATCAAATATTAAGAACGATTCAAATGTTCAACCCAGTTACAATTCATTCTGAGAACGACTATGTTGCTGAAAAAGATAAATACTTTCTAGAAATTTTTATATCATTCACGAATTTTAAACTCTATCCACCACAAATTCACGAAAATAATGGCGCTACAAAAATGATGTTACCACAAGAAGCTAAATTGCGAAATTTCACATATGCTTCAACTATGACAGTTGATGTTAATATTCAATATGTTGTGAGAAATACTGAAAATATGGATACTCCAAAAATAATCGAAAAGGTTTTACCAAAAATCAATATTGGTAAATTGCCAATTATGTTGAAATCGTCTGTATGTACATTGACACAAAATAAATTCATTAATCATCAATATACTGGCGAATGTTCTATGGATTGTGGTGGTTATTTCATTATCAAAGGTTCTGAAAAAACTGTATTGGGTCAAGAACGTGCTGCTGAAAATCGCGTTTATTGTTTCGATGGCAAAAATACTACCAAATGGAATTGGTTTGCTGAAATCAAATCGGTTCCGGATTTCAAATGTATATCACCAAAACAAATTGAAATGATGATTGCCAGTAAAAATAATGGTTTTGGTAATGGAATATTTGTAAATATTCCTCGCATAAAACAGCCGATTGAATTATTTGTACTATTTCGAGCACTTGGTGTGCTAAGTGATAAAGAAATTAGTCAATATATTTTATTAGATATAACCGATAAAAAACAAGTCGATTTACTACAGTGCTTACAAGCATCCATGATTGACGCAAATAAATATATGACACAAGAGGATGCTCTTAGACATATTACTGCGTCCGTCGCATTTACGCCAATCAATATGGATAAAGATACTGGCGCTAGAAAGAAACGCGAATTCACAATAGAAGTTCTCGATAATGATTTATTTCCTCATTGTCAAACTCTTCCACAAAAATTGTATTTAGTTGGTTATATGGCTAAAAAACTATTACAAACAAGTCTCGGTTGGCTTCCTCCAGATGACCGCGATTCTTATTTGAATAAACGTATTGAATTAACTGGTACTCTTTTGAATAATTTGTTCAGGAATTATTTCAATAAATTAGTAAAAGAAATGCAGAAACAAGTTGTACGTGAAATTAATACTGGGTCTTGGCGTTCAACCGAAGATTATGAAAATATCATTAACATGACCAATATTTATAAAATTATGAAATCGACTACTATTGAAAACGGTATTAATCGTGCTCTTTCCACTGGTGATTTCAGCATTAAACAATCGAATAGTAGTAAAGTTGGTGTTGCTCAAGTGCTCAATAGATTGACTTATGTTTCCAGTTTGAGTCATTTGCGTCGTATCAATACACCGTTGGAAAAAAGTGGTGAATTAATCGCTCCTCGTAAATTACATAATACGACGTTCGGGTTTTTATGTGCTGTAGAAACTCCGGAGGGTCAGTCGATTGGTGTAGTGAAAAATATTAGTTACATGGCTCATATTACTATTCCAACAAATAGTTCATCGTTGTATGAATATGTGAAACCTTATTTATTATCGGTGAATGATACATCTCCAACCGATATGCATGGTAAAGTCAAAGTATTTGTCAACGGTGCTTGGTTAGGTGTTACTGAAACACCTATGGAACTATACAGTGATATGAAAGATAAAAAGTATCGTGGCATTATTAATATTTATATTTCAATCGTATTCGATTATAAATCATTAGAAATACGTATATGTAATGATGGTGGTCGTTTGACACGTCCTGTTCTAAAAGTACGTGATAATAAAGCATTGATTACTGCTGATATAATCGATAAATTAGTTTCTAAAGAAATTTCATGGAATGATTTACTAACTAACTGTAAATTGGACGAATCTGTTATCGAATACATTGACCCCGAAGAACAAAATTTTGCTATGATTGCTATGAAAAGTAAGGAAGGGTATTTACAAGACTTGACACAAAAATTCAATTATACTCATTGTGAAATACATCCTAGTACTATTTTTGGAGTATTAGCGTCGTGTATTCCATATCCAGAACATAACCAAGCACCTCGTAATACGTACCAATGTCTTTCACCAAACGAACTAGTATGGATGGCGGATGGTAGTAAAAAATGTATTAAAGATGTATCTATTGGTGAAAATGTATTATCATTCAATCCAGAAACATTAGAAGTAACAGAAACAGCTGTTGTAAATCAATTTGTTCGAAAAAATGAATTTCCAATTTATAAATTAAAAACAGTTAGTGGTCGTGAAATAATTGCTACAGAAGACCATAAATTAATGACGAATAAAGGATGGAAAACAATTGGACAGATGAAAGAAAATATAAATGAATATAAAATTGGTATTTTAAATGATACAAAAAATATATTAGATTTCAAAAGGGCAGAATATTTAAAAATAAAAAATACGGAATTAAACCAACGAAGAATTGAAACCGCACCTGCGGATTCACATTCCTCGTGGTCAATGACCAATAAAGATTTTAATGCCCCAGAAAGGGCGATTGAAATCTTGAGTGGTTTAAATATTGATAATTGGATGAATGAAATAGTTGAAGAAAAGAACAACTGTATATTTGTACCATTAGAATCTATAACTCCAGAACCAGACGGATTAGTTTCTGACATAGAAGTAAAAAGTGATAATCATTCATTTATTGCGGGCTCAAGTTTCCTAAGTTCGAATTGTGCCATGGGAAAACAAGCAATGGGTGTATATGCTACGAATTACGACCAACGTATGGATAAAACCGCATATGTATTAAATTATCCAAGTCGTCCATTAGTCGATACTCGATTGATGAATTTCATTCATTTGAATCGTATTCCATCTGGTACGCAAATTCACGTTGCTATTATGTCTCATACTGGTTATAATCAAGAAGATAGTGTTCTTATCAATAAGGGTTCCATCGATAGAGGTTTATTCTTGGCTACTATTTATCATACCGAAAAAGATGAAGACAAAAACATTATTCGAGATGAAATCATTCGTTGTAAGCCAGACCCTACTAAAACAAAGGGTATTAAATTCGGTAATTACGATAAATTAAATCCACATGGTTTCATTCCAGAAAATGAATTAGTCGAAAATCGCGATGTTATTATAGCCAAAACAATACCTATCAAAGAGAATCGTAACGACCCTACCAAAACCATAAAATACGAAGACCAAAGTAAAACTTTCAGAACTACGGAGGAAACCTATATTGATAAGAATTATACTGGTAGAAATGGTGATGGATATAATTTTGCGAAAGTCCGTGTTCGTGTATTAAGAAAGCCTGTATTTGGTGATAAATTTTGTTCGTTACCTACACAACAAATTCTTACTGATCATGGTTGGATAGAAATACAACATGTCGATATTAATAAACATAAAGTTTGTTCTATTGGAACCGATGGGAATATGTGTTATGAATATCCTACTGCTAAATTTGAATATGAACATAATGATAAAATGTACTCTATTAAAAATAAACAAATTGAAATTGTATGTACTTTGAATCATAAATTATATGTTAAGAAACGTCATGGAACAAACTATGAACTTATCAAAGCCGAAGATGTTATTGGAAAAATGGTTCGTTTCCAGAAATCATTAGAAAACGCTTATCCAGATATTCCTACTATTCGAATTGGTGATATTGATTATCACATGGATGCTTGGTTACAATTTATTGGAATGTTTGTAAGCGATGGTAATTGTGATAAATCAAATAATGGAATATATATTACAGCATTGAAAGAAAGAAAAATTGAATTCAATAAACAAATTTTACAAAAATTAGGTATAAATTATTCTTATTATAATGATGGCAAATACTATATATCTAATTCAAAATATCCGTATGTTTGTCATGAAATAAACAAATTAAGTCTTGGTGCTTTGAATAAAAAATTACCAGATTATGTATGGGAATTATCAAAACGGCAATCTATTGTATTGCTTGAATCACTTTTACAAGGTGATGGAACTACTATGAAATATAAAGGAGAACCAGAATTTAGTCGTTATGGTACAATTAGTATTCAATTAGCCAATGATATTTCACGTTTAGCTGTACATTGTGGTTGGTCTGGTATTATTAAAATTGCTGATGAACCTACTGGAATTACTCGAGTAGGAAAGCGAAATTTGGGTTTGCGTGCTGGAAGTGATGTATCTATTACACAAAAAAATACTTATTACAAAGTAAGTATTATTCGAAAGCAAAATCAACCTTGGATAAATAAAAAGAAAAATGAATCAAATAAAGAGGAACTTATAGATTATATTGGAAAAGTATATTGTATTGAAATGCCTAGTTCGCATACTTATTACATGAGGGAAACTGAATATAGTCCATCTCTTATTATTGGAAATAGTAGCCGTGCTGGGCAAAAAGGTACCGTTGGTAATATTATACCAGAATGTGATATGCCATTCACAAAAGAAGGTCTGCGTCCTGATATTATTATCAATCCACATGCTATTCCATCTCGTATGACTATTGGTCAATTAAAAGAAACGCTATTAGGTAAAGTGTTGTTGGAACTGGGATTATTTGGTGATGGAACTAGTTTTGGTAATCTAGACATCAAAACAATTACCGCTGAATTACAAAAATTAGGTTATGAGAGTTATGGTAATGAATTATTATATAATGGATTGACTGGCGAACAATTAGAAACCAATATATTCATTGGTCCTGTATTCTATCAAAGATTAAAACATATGGTTAATGATAAACAACATAGTCGTTCGATTGGTCCTATGGTTAATTTAACTAGACAACCTGCTGAAGGCAGAAGTAGGGATGGTGGTTTCAGAATTGG